>Ga0208299_1002413_pt1 | contig 12660 bp, 17 predicted proteins | sample 15_taG_FD_184089 | JGI IMG/M metagenome (GOLD analysis project Ga0208299, IMG submission 184089) | Marine viral communities from the Subarctic Pacific Ocean - 15_ETSP_OMZ_AT15312 metaG (SPAdes) (version 2) | ecosystem: Environmental > Aquatic > Marine > Oceanic | place: Pacific Ocean | collected...
GCAGTAGCTAGTGGGTCTGATTATGCATTAACCACATCAGATAGCGCAGGAACTTTACAATGGACTGCTACGTCGGGCTTTGGTATTTCTTCCGGAAAAGCTCTTGTATACGCTATGCTTTTCTGATAAACAATTAAAGGAATTTAAATTATGGCAACACCAAATCTAGCATCAGTCGCAACGATAACACCTAAGAACACTATGGGCAACTTAGGAGATACAAACAGAACAACTATGGTGGATGTTACTGCAGAGTATGCTGCAAAAGTAAATACAATTTTAATCGCTAACACAGACGGAACTAACGCATGTGATGTTACACTTGAAATTAGTAATGATAATGGGAGCACTTATTATAAAGTTGCAAGTACAATTTCTGTTCCCGCAGATTCAACAATGAGTTTTATAGATACACCTATATGGTTAGACGAGACAGATTTATTAGCGGTTACAGCAGGAACAGCAAGTGATTTATCATGGCATGTTTCTTATGAGGAATTCGCTGATTAATAAAGGAGGAATAAATTAATGCCTAAAATAATTAAATCTGCAAAAGGTTCTTTTACAGCTTCAAGTATTTCTGTAGATTCATCCGGAAGAGTTTATACGGCTTCTTCAGGAGCAGGCGCTGCCAACATGGTACTGACAGAGGTAATAGGTAATGATACTACTGCTGGAACTTTTACAGCTCAACCCAACGCCAATAAAATTCATTTATATTTAAGAGGCGGCGGTGCAGGCGGCGGCGGAGGAAATCCGGGCCCACATGGAGACGGTGGTCATGGTGGATTTGGAGTATGGTCTATTCCAATATCACAGCCTTACGCAGTTCCATATGCTATGGGTGCAGGTAATGGACTTCTTCCTGATCCTAATATTCCAGGCGCATCTGGTGGAGCCTCAACTTTTGATACTAACAAAGTAGCTAATGGTGGTAATGGAGGAGGTCGAGGACCTAATCCAGGAGTTCCGGGAAGTCCGGGAAATGCTCCAGGAGCAACCGTTGATTTTTCTCAACCTACTAATGCTTTACAGGTACCTTATTATTTAGCACAGTTTATGGGTACTGGTAATTTAGTTCCAACTACAGCTGCCCCTATTACTCATACGGGTGCAGGCGGTCCTGGTCCATCTGGTACGGGAGGTCCGGGAGGATTTAAAATTTACGAGGATATAGGTTAATCATGGCTAAACTTTTATTTTCAAAAGGACAACCAATAGATTCTACTACTTTTCAACGTGCAATAAAAGTAGATGGAGATGCTGCAGGGCATGCTCAATTAGATAAATGTGAGATAGTAGACATCTCAGATGAAGATTATGAAGCTTTTTTTAATGGTACTAAAAATTTAGTAATTGAAAATAATACTCCTACGTTTGTAGCTCGGATTGAAGATGAAACACAAGTAGATAAAGAGGTATTTACTCAGTCTTATAATAATTTTAAACAAAATTTAGAATTTTCAATTTCCATGAAACCCTCTCATTCTAAAATAACTGAAGCTCAAGCATGTCTTTCTTTTATAAATACCATCGATGTAGATAGTATTTCTTATCCAACAGATCATCTCGATAAACAAATGAAAGATAACGGGACATTTGTAGCCCTTTCAGCTTTTTAATATCTTTACTTTCTTTTTTTAAAGTGTATACATTCAAGTAGAATGTTTAAGAAAGACAATATAATTCAGTTTTTATACCCCAAAAACTCAAAAGACTTGTTCAAAGATGTTTTTCCCATTCCAGCTAAACTTAATATCCCTGAATGGTATAAAGATCTTAAAACTTCACAAGAATATGTTACTATAAAAAGCTGTATTCCTTTTTTAGATGCTCTGAGTGCAGGTTATATTTTGCGAATGCCTCAAGATTTTTATGTAAAACATAACTATTTGAATGAAAAAGGACATAGAGATAGTAATTTTAGATTTGCATTTAATGATGCTGATTATGGTAAGATTATGGAAAAAGGAATAAATATGAATACCAGCGAACCTGAAAGACATCACCCACAACAATTAGGACTCGCGTGTCCTTTTCATAAAAAAAATAAATATTTACCTTATTATAAAATTTTAAATCCTTTTAAAATTGTAACACCTCCTGGATATTCTTGTTTATTTGTATCTCCTTTAAATAATGCTGATGATAGATTTACTATAGTTTCAGGAATTGTAGATACAGATACATTTAAACCACCTATAAATTTTCCTATTATAATAAATGGCGACAAATATCCTGAATTAGAATCTACTATTAAAAAAGGAACTCCGTACGTTCAAGTTATACCTTTTAAAAGAGAGGATTGGAAAATGAAAATAGGTGAACAAAAAGATGATCATTCAATAACTCATTTGAGTATCATGAAAGAAATATGGAATAATTATAAAAACAATTTGTGGAGCAAAAAGAAATGGAATTAAAAAATTTTATAAAAGTTTTTGATGATAATTTAAAACCTGCTATAATAGGCTCTTGTATAAAATATTTTAATACCAGAACCTATCATGATGCAGGGCTTATAGGAGATCAATCCAATCCCATTTTCCCTGGTCACGGACTATCGGAAAAAAATACTAGTGTAGATAAATCTATACGAAATACTCAAACTTGGGATTTTACAGCCAATACGTTAACAGACGTTCATTGGAGAAATATTTTTAGACATGTAATAACAAATACATTTCGTCGGTATCAACACGAATGTGATATTCGTACTCAGATTAATGCAACTAAATTAGTAACTTTAAATCTTTTAAAGTATGAAGAAGGAGGTTTCTATGTCCCTCATTCCGATAACCATGCAACTTATCCAAGGACAGTAAGCGTAATATTTTTTTTAAACAATGATTATGAAGGTGGAGAATTAGTATTTCACTCCCCGGATAGAGAATGTAAAGAAATATGTAGAGTAGCAGCCGCACCCGGAAGAGCTGTGTTATGGCCCTCTAATTTTTTATATCCTCATTCAGTTTCAAAAGTTACTAAAGGAAGGAGATTTGTGGTAGTAGCATGGCTAGCTTAAAACAACTTACCTATAAAACTATACCTGGTTTTTTAGATCAGACAGAACTAGATATTTTAAAACAATATTGTAAAATAAAACATATTAATAATTTTAATAATTTTGATATGATTCAAAATAATTGTGGAGATACTTATTTTTATAAAGATGATTTAATGGAAATAATAGCAACAAGAAAAAAAGAAAAGATTGAAAAGGCGATAGGGATAAAATTAAATGAAACCTACACTTTTTGGAGATGCTACACTTATGGGGCTGAATTAGTACCACATAAAGATAGACCTGCTTGTGAAATTAGTGCAACTGTTTGTATAGACGGAGATAAATTAGATTGGCCTATTTATATGGATGGCAAACCTCACATATTAAAACCAGGAGATGCTATAATTTATAATGGGTGTAAACTAAAACATTGGAGAAAACCATATGATGGAGATTATCATATGCAAGCTTTTTTTCATTATGTAAATAAAAAAGGACGCTATGCAAATCACAAAGGAGATAGTACAAACCAAAGATGAAAATAGTTCAATTTGAAGATGGTTCAGCTAAACTCATGTTTTCAGATGTAGAAGTTGAAATTTTAAAAAAACAAGCTTTCATTGAATTCCCAGCAGAGGGAATAAAACATTTTGCAAATAGTTTAATGATGATTGCTACTGATTTAAGTGAAAAGTTACCTGAAGACAAAAAAGATTTAGTAACATTTCCGGAACAACATATAGCGTCTGTTTCCAATGAAGACAAATAATTCAGTTTTTCACATAATTGAAAATTTTATAAGTGAGAAAGACGCTAAACAATTTATTGATTTTTTTAATACCAATGAACATCTTTGTACTGATATAGAAGAAGAACATAAACATAGAAATATTCATTATGCTTATATTAAAAATGAAAAAATAAAAAATTTATTAGATTATTATGCAATAAAAAATAGTATTTTTATAGATCATTTGTTTAAAACTAAAACAACTCTATGGCAAACAATGAGGCTTTGTCGTTGGAACGAAGGCGATGAAATGAATCTTCATTTAGATAGAAATCTTCGATCACGAAAAAATGATATGGATTATTCTTCCTTACTTTATTTAAATGATGATTATGAAGGTGGAGAATTAATATTTAATACTAAAGTTTTAAAGATGAAAAAATTTAGTTGCATTGTTTTTGAAAGCGATATCCATATTCATGGGGTGAAACAAATAGTAAAAAATAAAAGATACACGATCCCTTCCTGGTATAAGAAAAGAGAAAATTAAAATGAAAGTTTATGATGATTTTTTTGATGAAAGATTTTTAAACAATCTTTATTATAATTTATTATTAAAAGGTTCGTGGAACACGAATAGTGTAGCTAATAGATATTCATGGCCTTTCGGTGATAAGGGAGACGGAAGAGCATTAGGTATAAAATTTTTTAATCGAGTAAATAATAATATAATAGAATACAGTTCTAATTTTAATGACTGTTGTGATCTTATTCGTTGTTATGAATTTTTTTCTGATAAAATAAAATATAAAGGGGTTCTCCAAGAAATAATGGGTAATTTACAATTTCCCAATATGGATGGATCTTTTCATGATGATGGGGCTGATGATCATAAATCTTTTATTTTAATGTTATCTGAAGGAACAAATTTTTCAGGAGGAGAATTTATTAATAAAACCGCAAATGAAGTTATTCCTTTCAAAAAAGGTAGACTTATAGAAATTACTGGAAGTGATATTCATAAAGGAAATTCATTTAAAGAAAAAAATTCAGTACGAATTACTATTTCATGGAGGACGTCTAATACTTAAGATGTACCAATCTGTTTTTTCAACTCCCATATGGATTAAAGATGTTGATCCAAAAAAATTAAACCTTGTTAGTAAAAATTTTAAAAAGACTTGGTTAAGCGATACTCTATCTTCTTTTAGTCAGAACAAAGACGATAACCTTGTAGATAGCGTGGGTGGGCAATATTTAAAAAATAAAATAATCGAGTGCTTAAAAGATTTTAATATTAATGATTGTGCTGTTACTCAAATATGGCGTAATATTTATAAAAATGATTTTCAAGAAAGACACATGCACGCTAATTCTTGTTTTTCTTTCACCATTTATGAAAAATTAAAAAAGCCTCAAACTATTTTTTATCACCCAGCTCATGATATGATTTATGCGACAGGAGTGGAAAAGTATATAAGTCATTATTTAACTCCTGAAGTAAAACAAAATCAAATGATTCTTTTTCCAAGTTACTTAGAACATCTTGTTAAAAGATCGAAGAACTCAATAACCATTAGTGGAAATATAAAGGTAAAATGAAAAAGGATAAAGAATTTAAGGTTGAAGCTTGCCCTCTTCCAGGTTTAGGATACTTACAAGCAAAACTTCCTCTAGAGGTATTACAGTTCCTATCTGAAGCTACTAAAAATAAAACTAAAAAATATAATGATAAACTAGTTGGAAATATTGGATCCTCTTATCTTATTCCAGATAAAGATGATTGGTTTTATAAAACTATATTACAGCAATATATACTTACATATGTAAAACATTTTGGAACATCAGTTTTTCAACCTTATCTAACTAAAAATTGTAATTATGTTTTGCAGTCTATGTGGGTTAACTACCAAAAAAAATATGAATTTAATCCTATTCATGATCACTCTGGAATTTTTTCTTTTGTAGTTTGGTGCAAAATACCCTCTTCTCATCAACAAGAAAAAAACTTATCTTTTGTTAAACATTCTGCTAATCCAAGTGCTTCTTGTTTTGAATTTATATATAATGATACAGTGGCACGCCTTAGAACCAAGAAGTTTTATTTATCCCCCGAGGATGAGGGAACTATGTTATTTTTTCCTTCTACTTTAATGCATCAGGTATATCCGTTCTATACATCAGATGAAGAGAGAGTAACTATAGCCGGCAATATCGCAATAGATCCTGAACAAATTGTAAAATGAAACTGCTAGGCCTACGTTTAGGGGAGCACGATTCTAATATTGCTTATTGTGATGGAAACAATGTTAAATATTTTAAACCTGAAAGACATAATCAAATAAAACATTTTGCTTATAATGATATTTTTACTTGGTTAGAATCATCTAATATTTTAAATTTTAATTTAAATGAAATAGATGCAATAGGTGTTGTATTAGATACTTATCAATTTTCTTGGTTAGAAAAAGATGATCCTAATAAATTATATACCAATATAAATATACCTTTTGAACCTTTTACAAGTTTAAAGTGTCCTATTTTTAAAATAGATCATCACTACGCTCACAGTTTATCTTCTTGGATGTTAACAGATAGGTCATCTACTGATTTTGTGTTAGATGGTTATGGTGATTTATATAGATCTTGCAGTGTTTTTTCTAAAAATAAAATACAAAAATGTTTCACGTTAGATGAAATGTATTCATTTGGAAAACTTTTAGCAGAAGAGTGTGCGGGAACACTTAACGTAAAAGGAATGGGAGTGGATCTAGCTGGTAAAGTGATGGCGCTCCAATCGTTTGGAAAATTAAATAAAGAATTTAATAATTATATATCTCAATTTCCATTAGAAGATTCAAAAAAAATATTTGATATCAACCCTTTTATTAAAGCAGTAGGGAGTAAGATAGCTTCTAAACATAATTTTTTAGACTATGTTAGAACTATTCATGATCGTATGGAAAGAGCCTTCCCTGAATTTTTTAAGAAATATGCACAGCCCCAAGATCTGATTACTTATTCAGGAGGCATTGCTTTAAACGTCTGTATTAATACTCAACTAAAACAACAATTTCCTAGTTTAATTATACCTCCTCATTGTGCTGATGAAGGTTTAAGTTTAGGGTGTGTTGAATTTTTAAGACAACATTTTGAACAACCTAAATTTAAAAAAGATAACTTCCCCTTTTGGCAAAGTGATGTTGCTCCTATGGATAATCCTTCGGATAAAACCATTCGAGAGACTGCGGAAGAATTAGCTAAAGGTAAAATAGTCGGGTGGTACCAGGGCCATGGAGAAATAGGTCCTCGCGCTTTAGGAAATCGATCTATTCTCATGAGTCCTGAAGTTAAAAACGGTAAGTCGATTATTAATGAGAAAGTTAAACATCGAGAAGATTATAGACCTTTTGCTGCCTCTGTTAAATTAGATAAGGTATCGGAGTTTTTTGATTGGAAAGGTGAGAGTGAGTTTATGCTGTATAGTGTAAAATTTAAGGATAAAATATTTGATGCTATTTCTCACGTAGATGGAACCAGTAGAATACAAACAGTCAATCCTACACATTATTATTTTTATCAACTGCTAGATGAGTTTGAAAAACTAACAGGTGTTCCTATGCTCTTAAATACATCTCTAAATGATAATGGAAAACCAATTGCGGGGAAGCCTGAAGATGCTGTAAATCTTCTAAAAAATTCTGAATTAGACCAACTCGTAGTAGGTAATAGTATTTTATAGGGAATTACTCTATACAAAGAGACTAGAATTAATATAAATTATCAATTATAATAGAAAAAAGCTTTTTAAAAATTGATACTTTATGTTACAAAAAATAGGATTTCTACCAGGGTTTAATAAACAAATCACTCCCACAGGAGCAGAAGCTCAATGGACTGGCGGGGAAAATGTGCGTTTTAGATACGGTACACCTGAAAAAGTAGGTGGTTGGTCTTCACTTGGAGACAAAAAATTAACGGGTGCTGCACGAGCATTGCATCATATGGTTAATAAAGAGGGTATTAAGTATGCCATAATTGGAACCAATAGAATTTTATATGCATATTCTGGAGGGGTTTATTATGATATTCATCCTTTAACTAATCCATCAGGTACAGCTATTACCAGTGCATTTACCACAACGAACGGTCAATCTACGGTCACTGTAACATTTTCTTCTGCCCATAATTTTCAAACAGGAGACATAATCCTATTTGGAGATTCTTCTACATTTAGTACTATTACTGATTCAAGTTTTGACTCTACAACTTTTTGTGACAAAAAATTTATGGTAAATGATGTTCCTACTACAACTACTATAGAAATAAATGCAGGGGCTACTGAAACTGATTCAGGAGCCACCACTTCCGGAGGCATAACTTATTATAGATACTACCACGTAGGTCCGGCTGAACAAGTTGGAGTTTACGGCTGGGGTATATCTCATTTCGGTGGTACAGTTACTAATCCTCAAACTAATACTTTAGATGGAGCTTTAGGGGATAATGTTTATGGAACGGGCGGATCAGGAACAAGTATTGTTTTAGATTCTGTTACAGGTTTTCCAACTACAGGAACGAATTATATTCAAGTGGGAAGCGAAGAAATTTCTTACACAGGAGTTTCAGGAAGTACAACTTTAACAGGAATTACTAGAGCTGCTAGAGGAACGACAAGAGCGGCTCATTCGGATGGAGCAACAGTAACTAATACAAGTGATTATGCTGCATGGGGTCAAGCTGCAGCCACAACTGATAAAGTTGCTGAACCGGGTTTATGGTCATTAGATAATTTTGGAAGCACACTTATAGCCTTAATTTTTAATGGAGCAGTGTTTGAATGGGATTCAGATGCAGCAAATGCAACAGCCACACGTGCAACGATTATAAGTGGAGCACCTACTGCCTCTAGAGATATGTTAGTATCTACTCCTGATCGTCACTTAGTTTTATTTGGAACAGAAACAACAATTGGAACAACATCAACACAAGATGATATGTTTATAAGATTCTCTTCTCAGGAAGATATTAACACTTGGACACCTACTGCAATCAATAGTGCTGGTACACAAAGACTGGCCGCCGGATCACGGATCATGGGAGCGAAATTAGGAAGAAATGCACTTTACGTATGGACGGATACCTCATTATTTACCATGCGTTTTGTAGGTCAACCTTTTACATTTGCTTATGAGCAAGTAGGTACCAACTGTGGGTTGATTGGAAAAAATGCAGCCGTCGAAGTGGATGGTTCGGCTTATTGGATGTCTGAAAATGGTTTCTTTAGATTTACTGGTAAACTGGAATCATTAGATTGTTTAGTTGAAGACTATGTTTATGATGATCTTAATAAAACATCTAATCAAATGATTTATTGTGGATTAAATAACTTGTTTGGGGAAGTATTATGGTTCTATCCTACTTCAGACTCTAATGTGAATAATAGATGTGTCATATATAGTTATTTAGATTCAACAGTTAATAGACCTATTTGGTATACCAATGCTAATTCATTGTGGCCACGAACAGCTTGGATTGATTCAGCTATTTTTGGTTTACCTCATGCAACTTATTATGATGCCGATACAGATACATCTTTTGATGTGACTGGAAATACTGAGGGAGTTACTTATTACTATGAACATGAAACAGGAGTTAATCAAGTTCAAATAGGAACAACAGCAGCTATTCCTGCTAATATATTATCGGGAGATTTTGACATTACTCAAGATCAAAAACAGGGAATTACATTTAGAGGAGATGGAGAACATATTATGAGAGTGAGTAGATTTTTGCCAGACTTTATAACTCAGGCAGGGAATACTATTGTTGAATTAGACTTAAGAGATTTTCCAAATGAAACCGCAGCTAGTTCATCACTAGGACCATTTACAATTACATCTTCTACCAAGTATCAATCGTGTAGAGCAAGAGGTAGAGCGGTTGCTGTTAAAATATCTAATACTGCAGTAGATTCTAATTGGAAATTAGGAACTTTTAGGTTAGATGTACATGCAGGAGGAAGAAGATAATGCCATTTCAATCTGAAGCACAGAGACGATACCTATGGGCCAACGAACCAGAGATCGCAAGAGACTGGACGGATACCTATGGAAGTAGAATTCAAAAAAAGAATGGCGGGATAATGAGTATCCAAGGTGGCGTTGAAAATTATGAACCATCAGAAATGGTTAATGCACCAATGAAAGCTAAATCATCACCTGATCATCCTACGGCCCATCTTGCTTACATTACACCTGAAGAACAAGACATACTAATAGATTTAAATTTATATGGATCATTAAAAGGCAAATCAAATAGAGGACCTGCAGGAATACCTAGTTTACAAGGAGACTTTGGAGGACCAGGAGGAGCTTACGGAGGTCATGAAGGCGCGGATGTATCAGGATCCAAGGACACTGGAACAGGTAGTTATGGAAAAAGTAGCAAACCTGCTGATGTAGCTGCTCAAAAAGCATTCGACGCAAGTTTTGGTATTACTGGAAGTAAGTCAAAAGGATTTTTAACAGGTATAAAAGATTATATTATGGGTGGTGGATTAATTGGTATGGGTATCAGAGGAATAAAAGATGTTTTTGGTAAATTTGATAGTGGTTGGAATCCCACTATGGGTCCAAGAACAGACATGGGATACAACCCAACTAGAAATAATCCATTTGGTGAGCCAGATAGAGGAGGTGATGGTATTATACCAATGGCATCCCCTTTATATAATGATTATTATGCACAAAATATTTACGACGACGGAGTTGAAGATGAAGTAGTCGAAGATAATTTTGTACAAAGATTTAGATTAGGAGATCCATATCGACAGGATCTTTATAAAGGAGTAGAGGACACCCCAATAACATATACATAATGGCAAAGATAGTACAAACATTAACCCGAGCTAGTGAAGACTACAGACAAGATGTAGCCCAATCTTTAATAAAAGATTTAGATGCAGTGTTAGAAAAATTAAATACTACTTTTCAAGAAGAATTAAAACAGGAGATAGAAGCTAAAAGCTTCTTTATGGAATAATGGCTGTAGTAAACCAATACGACTTTGTAGGAATAGATAATGATACTTCCAATGCGGAGCTTAATCCTTTTGGTGCAGGTAATCCTTTAGTAAGTGAAACGTATGTTATCAAATCTATTCTTGTTACTTCTGCGGGGACACCCAGTGTAACCGTTACTAATAATGCTTTTACTGCAATTAAATCAACAACTTTAACGGCCAATATCACTAAAGAATTATTAACCCAACCCTTAATAGTAGTAGGGGGTACGACCCTTACCATTAAAGCAGGTAGCGCAGACTCATTTGATTTTGGTGTCAGCTATCTAAATATTAAAAAAGAGGTAACCACATAATGAAAGTGGTAGAACCCGAAAAAATTATAACTACTATTTCTAACCTTAAAACAGGGGAAATATATAAAACCGAGGAGGAATGGAAGGCTCAAGGCATTGATAAAAAAGACATTCGAAGAGATGTTAAAGTAATTATGCCAGCTCTTGATTTGTTTGCAAAAACAAAGTAAAGTATAAGATCAGGAAATATACCCTGCTTCAACATTAAAATAAGACAAAATTATGGCAATAACAGATATTAATATTTCAGAACAATTACAGACAGGAGCACCTTCTATAAAATATGAAGGTAATGAGGGACCTCAAGACCCTAGACAAGAGCAAATGGTAGCTCAACTAAAAGAAGAATACATGAAATATGTATTTGAAATGCAAGAACAAGGATTAGAACCAATGTCTTTCCAACAGTTTATAGAACAAGTTATGGCGGAAGGCCAAATGAGTTCTGCACAACCTCAACCTCAAATGAGACAACCTGTAGCTTATGGTGGAATCATGGGTCTAGGTGGAAGAAGACAATATGGTTTAGGAAGTTCTATAAAAAAACGAATTAGAAAATTAATCCCGAATGAAGCGGCAAAGATTGCAGAAGTTGCAGCACCTTTTGTTGCACCATTCAATCCTGCAATTGCAGGAGTAATGTCAGGCCTAGGTGGGTTTGATAGACATGGAAGTATAAGTAAAGGTCTTAAATCAGGGTTACTTAATTATGCTATGGGAAACGTAGCAAGAGAAATGGGTGGAGCAGGTATGCAAAAAGGGTTTCACTCAGGAACTGGTTCAGGTTTTGGAAGTTATTTTACTTCTCCAACTACGGGCTCACAGTTATGGGGAGCAACTAAATCTGCAACCGACCCTGCGATGAGTATGGGACAAACAGTTTCAGATAAACAGAAAATAGCAAGCCAGCTAGATAGTTTAGGTCCTGTAGGTGAGACAATGAAAAAAGCAGCTGGAGATACTAAAACTACAAAAGGATTATGGAACACAATTAAAAAATTTGGTTTAGACAATAAAGCAATTTTAGGTATTCTGGGTGCATCAGCGGCAGCAGGATTGTACACAGCTAAAAATCCAGCTGAGGAATCTTTAGAGGATATTAAAAGAGGAGAAGGTTTAGATATTGAAAGCATTAGGGCAGAAGTTAGAGAAGCATTCAGAGATCCAACTGGCAAAGCATTAGAAGAAGTTAGAATTAAATATCCTTTCTTAGGAGCTAGAGAAACTAAGAATCTTGATCTTATGGCTCAAGGTGGAAGAGCAGGATTCTATGAAGGTGGTTTATCTATTCCATCAGAAAACACAATGGAAGATGCTAGAAAAACAGCTATGCAAGATAGACTAGGAGGCATAACAGAGATTATGAAACAAGCAGATCTATATCGTCAAGGAGACGTCGGTCAAATGTATATGGCTGAAGGTGGAGATACAACTCCTTGGTGGAAATTCTGGGCAGATGACGAAGCTGCAGCTGGAGAGCTTACAACACAACAAAAAAATAAAATTAAAAAAGACAAAAGACTAAAAGAACTTAAAAAAGAATT
>Ga0208299_1002415_pt1 | contig 12658 bp, 14 predicted proteins | sample 15_taG_FD_184089 | JGI IMG/M metagenome (GOLD analysis project Ga0208299, IMG submission 184089) | Marine viral communities from the Subarctic Pacific Ocean - 15_ETSP_OMZ_AT15312 metaG (SPAdes) (version 2) | ecosystem: Environmental > Aquatic > Marine > Oceanic | place: Pacific Ocean | collected...
GTTAAGGGAACACCCTTAGTTGCTCTGGTTACAATAGTTGCCATAATCTACCCCTTATCCAAATGAAACAGTCCATGTTATTTTCAGTGCATCTGAGGCACTTTTTGTGATTGCGGAAAATGTTGCCCTATTTAACATCGTGCCTGCACTTGAGGCATTTAGAATCCCTGCCTCAACAATAGTTCCTGTGCCTGTACCAGCAGGAAAATCCCCAATGTAAGCTATATCATTGTCCGTCACCGCCTTTGATGTCAGCGTTACCCTTCCGGTTTCACCACCAAGTGTTGTGTTACCTGCTGCAACAGCAGTGCTTGAGGTTCCGATTGCCATGTGAGTGAACTCCGTTCCCGTTCCACTAACCAAAGTTGCAACCAGATTCTTGCCTGCGGTTACGATTGTGTTTGGTGTTGTAACTGTTTGCTTGATTGAACCATCGGGTGAGATAACCTCAATCTTCAGCTTTCCTTTTATATTTATGTTTTCAAACATTACCATTTACTCCTATAAGTTTCCAAAATTTCACCGATCTTTAATCGGTACTCCATATATTCAGCATTGTCTTTATCGGCAATACCTAAATTAATCAGCCGCAGTTCTTCATTAACTGGAAAAGCACTTGTAATCTGCATTTCTAATTGTTGTTTTGCTACTGACTTCTTTTCAGCTTTTTTTGCTCTGATTATCTTCATGGCTCTACACTCACAAATAACATCAAGACACCATCTATATAGGAGCCAAGATGGATGTATTCACCATCCCAACCGGTGAGATTAAACTCTGGCTGGGCAGAATCCCTTAGTGCTACTAGACCATCTGGTTCAGCATAGATGGAATCGCCATCTTGTAAAGTCACTTCATCTTGATAATAGTTTTCGCCTTTATAATTAAGATTAACAACCGCTTTTATTTTTGCTTTCTTGCCTTTCAATTCAGCTTGGCATTTCACTATCTTTCTTGATGGTTCAACTGGAAAATATATATGCTGAACACCTTTATCTAATAACTCGTATTGCATTATTCAAACACTCCGATATTGGTTAGGTCTGTATGCACAAACACATCACTTGAACCATAATCCCCAGTTTCATAAACTGAATCCCTTTCACTACCAGCTACGACCTCAGAATATGCCATTGTGTCGGTTATTTCCTCAAAGGGAAACAGTAAGCCAGTAAAGCGCGGATAGTCCTCTGTAATGGCATAGTTTTCGTAAAGGCTAAACTCTTTATCAAACGCTATTGTGGCTGATATTGCTAACGTATCAGTCAATACCGGCTGCAATGCTGATGAGATTGAATCGGCTAATGTTAGTGAATCTGACTCTGTATGAAATAGCGTATTAGCATCGTTCAATGTTAATGAGATGGAATCGGTTATTGTCAGCGTATCGTTCATAATATTAAACTTAAATAATAGCCAGAGGTAGTGTGGTTTTCCCGTACCTCCAAATTAATCAGATCGGCTTGCTTGGTAATGGCCGAACCGAATTGAACCGCCTTAGTTGTAACCAAGCCCTTATCCATCACTGAATCCCGATGTATAGGAATTGGAACGGTTACGTTATCGCCAACCTCCAGTGCTAGATTATTAAGCGTAGTTGAAAATCCAGCATGGAATTTAGCATCAGAGTATTCATCATAAAAGCGCTTGGCCATCAACTCAGCGCCAACGTGTTCCCGAATCATTGGCAGATTAAAATGCTTATCTCTTATATAAGAGCCATATTTGCGCGTCGCATCTAATGGTGTTTCAGTTAAAACACCGTCATTCCAAGATTGTTTGACGTAGTGATAGTTGCGGTTATAGCCACCATATCCAGCATCGAAGTTCACACTAATATCGGTGGCCAATTCAGATATTGGAGTTCTCGCCAACGACATGGTTTTCATCGCAATGTCAGCAGTGGTCAAAGTGTCATCTGCGCTTGGGGAGTCACCTAGATATTTGAGATAAGCAATGCCGTTACGCCAGTTGAGAATCATATTGGATTGTAATAGCATCTCGCCAACAACCTCTCTTAGCTGGTTGCTATTGTTAAGCGAAAAATCAAGACAGTGAATTGATTTCTCGTTATAGAGAATTGGATCAACACCATTCGTAGTTTCAGTTGATGAAGATAGGATTGAATTACCTAGTTCAGCGTTGGGTGAGGGATTATAAGCGCCAGTATTAGTTACCAATTCTCGCATCGTAGGATATACGCCGCTGGCTGTTTCTGAATTATCAAGCGTATTCCAAACCTTGCTGAAAGCGGTGTCCATCTCTGACTCATTTACGAACTCGACAATATCCGCACTACCCTCTGAGCCGTTTATAGGATTGCGAGCGTATTTATTAATCAGCGCCTTGATCTGCTGGTGCGGCATCTTATAACCGGTAGAGCCATCAATTTGACCGATCACATCACAGGTAATTCTCAAATTGGAGCGTGCCTGCGCCACCGATATAGGAGTTGAGAAAAACAGATAGCCGGTGTCGGCATTATCACCACGCGATACCGCATCACCGGACTTGTTGACATCGGCAGGTGCAGTACCAACTACTGAGGCATCTGTTGGAGCTGGATATGATGCTGACAGGGTTATATTGTAACTACTCGCGCCGTTTGATTTATAATCATAAACCACATCGCCAGTGGCATTATCGGTACGCATAAAGGAACAGGTTGCATATTGCCAAGGAACGCCAGCCGAGCCAGTATTTACAAAATAAACTCTCACATCTGACGATGAAGAAGTGAAATTAACTGGGTTGCTAATTGGATTGTTATAACCGCCAACAACCTCGTTGAATGAACCAGATACAACCTTAACATCATAGTCAAAATTAGTTGCTATATGTGAACCTACTGCCCAATGAATATCTAGCTGGTGAAAGTATGTGGCCGAACCGCCAGAAGTGTGTGAGTGGCCATCATCAATTATGGTTATATCATCCTCAGTATAGCTATTGTCCAGTACCTTTTTATTGCTTTCGTCAATCTGCAATGCCTTAGATACAACATTGGTTATTTCTTCTGCTGGAATGGTTAGATATGCCCTTGCCTTGCCGTCTTTTGCATAGGCGGTGCTGCTCAATAGATAAGTCAATGAAGAACTTGTTTCGGTATTGTAAAACGGTATGCCGTTAATCTTGACGTTGCTGATCCGCTCAACTGGATGGTCAGCGATAACAAACACCTCATCAGCATCGTTTTCCAGTTTCACCACATCGCCAGCAATAAAGCTATGAAGAATTGGTGTGGTAAGCTGCAACTTCCATAGATTTAATGGGTAAGTAGCAACATCGTAAGATACTACCTGTTCAATTTCAGTCAGCCCATAATACCCCTCTAATGTTGCTACTGTGGTTTCACTTGTTAATGAGCCAGTTATGGTAATAACACTTTCAGAAACTAGCACAATCTCATAAATGCCATCATTAGATGAAGTGTTCGATACTACAACTTCCATGCCTGCTGAATAACCTTCCGTTTCAAAGTCATCGAAAGTTGCCGTTATGGTAGAACCAGAAAATGTTACTGGATATGCACTTTCTGCAACAGTAATAATATCCGCAGCAAAAGTAGCATTGGTTGTTATTACCTCACCAGTTATGTCGGTAATTTTGGCAAAGACCGATATATCGTCCAAAGTATTAACCCCGCCTTCATCAACAACTGATGCTGGTAAGTTATCAATATCAGCAACCCTGCTACTATAAATTGGCAAATAATCGCCAACCGAGAAGTTGTTGGCATAACCAGACCAGCCTTCAACGGTATTGCTGCCATGAATTAAATAGCCAGAACCGTCCTCAATCGTTTCTGTCGCTTTATAGCCTGTCGCTATATGCTCGACACTCTTAACATTGAAAGATGATTTAATTCTTGAACCTCTACTATAAGAGGCAAAGTAAATGTCATCATCATCAGTTACAGTATGTTCAATCACCAGTGCCAAATCAACCTCTGTGGCGTTGGTGGTTTGGTTTGTGGTGACGTTGCCACGATACCAGTGCGATATGTCATCTGCTACGTATATATAATCCTCCGCAGCATCTTGATCCCACTCAGTAACCCTGTACAGCTGAACCGTACCATCGAAGTCTGGCGAAACAATAATATCCAATGAATGAAGTGGAGTATCGTTGGTTTTTAATGTGAACGTGTGTAAATAATCTTCTTCCAGCGCGTAGCGAACCTTAGTGCCTTCAAAATCCGTATATCCAAAAGCATCGGTTGGATTATCGTGGTTTATAAAACTACCATCGACTTTAAAATAACCAGCTGTCCAATCAGAAATACCAACAATGATTTCTTGGTAATGTTCAGCTTTAAACGGTAAATCCCAAACCAGTGTGTTGGTTCTAAACACACGCTCAATCGCACTTCCTTTAACCGGTGTAACCACCAATCCAGTTGCAGCAGTTGAACAGGTGGCATTTAATCCTAATGTTGTGTCATAGTTATATGCGTACCAATAACCGCCAGCAGTTGAAGATAGCAGCTGATCTGTTGTTTGTTCAAAGTTACCCCTTGTATCGCTTTGAACCACGATGTAACTATATGAGTAAGTTGGTTCTATATCCTTTGCTAAAAAGGTGGCGCAGTGGCCAGTAACAGAGCGGCATACATGATCTTTTGTTCTGCCATTGATTATTGGCAAAGGCATACCATTATCCTCACGTCCAGACGCCGGATAGTTGGCATCTGTTATGGTGTTGGGAATCTGGCGGTCATAGCTGTAAGCGTAATCCTGTAGATTGAACGATACAGAATCTTCGGTATATTCAATCGCCCCCTCAATCGTGCCGATAAACATAATCTCAGCATCAGTCACAGTACCAGAACCGATTGAATCTTCAAAGCCCAGATAGACCGTACACTTCATTCCAGCTTGGATAATAGATACCAACTGGTCAATCTTGTTTGCCACCTGCAATGACATTTCACCGAACACTTGCCTAGAGCCATCGAGTGTTTGTTTGAGCGGCGTTGAGGCGATTAAAGTACCATCATAAGAGTTACCATCATAAGTAATCTCGCGCTCTGCCCAGCGATAAGTTGTGGTGACTGAAGTGCCGGTATTAGGCTCGCTTCCAGATATATACTCCTTGAGTTCATAAGTCACAAATACAACAGGATTGAATGTTGTTGCATTTAGCTTGGTTTGAAAATCAGTAGCGAATGTTCTCATCATGCGGTCTGTAATAAAGTGAAAGTTGCCCGATACATTCGGTCTTTGAATATCTCGCTTATACGCATATTCTCATCGAACCTAACGGTATAAACATCACTATAAGGATCGGTGTATTGAAAGGTTTTTTCAGCACCATTAACAGTTGAATCATAAAACGATTCCAACGCATCTCGCTCACTTTCACTGGTTAATATTACGCTTATGGAATAACGGTAATTAGTGACACTTCTTGAATAGACATATATAGAGCCATCTTCCATCTGAACTGAGGAATTATGTTTGATAACTTCACGCTCATAAGGCGTTTCTGGGTTGTTCGTAAATACCAGTGAAGTTGTGGCGCTGCCTACTGTTGGATAGTCAAACCTCATTGCAATACACCATTAATCCATACACGACCAACAAGATCACTCAGATTAAGGTTGCGACCAACTTGGAGCGACATATCGCCTCTGCTGTTAAGGGCGTTTTCAACTCCATGCTTTGAGTTTTGGGTGTAGATGTTGTTGGTTACTGATACTGAATTTCCAGCACTATTGCCACCGCTAGAGTTCTGCTCGTCTATATAATCTTGTTTAATTTTTTGTGAGCGTTGTTTGGCAGCATCAGAATGGTCGGCTAAAGAAACGCCAAGATTATAACCAAACTGGTTCAATTTTTGAAAGCCTGCAACGATTGTATTAATGACTTTAGCTATTGCGTTTATAACTATTAGAAATGACTGCGCCCCCTCTTTTGCTGACTCAAAGGCGGTTGATGCTCTTTCCTTAAAATTTTCCCAATCGGTTTTGCCATCTTCAACTTTAGTGAAAAAATCAATAAGTTTCTGAGTTAGATCAACAATATGCCAGCCAATTAAGTTGCCCCATTTTTTCCCTGCTTCTTCAGCAGTACCAAATTCAACACCAATATTTTCAAGGGTTTGTTCAAGCCAAACAAATAAGGGCTGGATCGTTTGCGAAAACACACCTATAAACCGCGTCCACCAATCTGAAAATTTCTCTAATGCCGGTGCAAGTGATGCGCTCAGTTTTGCGAATACACCGCCCATTGCAGATTTCATTCTAGTGAAAGCATCGTTGGCATCTTCAACGCCTTTGACGGTTTTTTCACCTATAACAAACCCCAGTAGATCGGCCTCTAACATATTGGCGTGCAGCGCCTCTGAGCCGTCTTTTAACATATTGACCATCTTCGCTCCGCGTGCGCCGAACAGCTTGTACATAAGGTTAGTTCGCTCAGTGGTATCGCCCAGCGTTTTGGTAATATCAGCAACGTCTGCTAGAACGTCCATCACATCTCTCATTGAGCCATCGGCGTTAACTGCGGCGATTCTAAATTCCTTGAACTCATCAAGCGCCTCACCTGTACCGCCAGCAACATCGGCGAGATTGATGGCTAGTTTTTGAATCGCCTTATCCAGCTGGGTGGATTGCATACCGCCGAGATTTGCCGCGTGTCTAAGGCGCTGCAAGTTTTCAACAGACACGCCAATAGCACGACTCATCTTGGCCATCTCATCGGTGGTGTTCATCGAGCGCTTTATCAGATAACCCATTCCGAGAACGCCAGCAGCACCAACTAAAGCTGTTCTAAAAGAGAACAATGATTTGCCAACTTTAGCAAAGGCATTTTTTATACTTCGCCCTACTTTTCTTGCGGTTGCTCCGAGTTTTTTTAGTTTGCGCCGAATACCAGTTATGACCTTGCCAGCTTTATCCTTTGCTGACAAAAGTATTTGCATTCTCTGACTGCGTGTGGCCATCTATACACTCCATTGTTAATACTAATCTACTTGGCTGTTCTGCCCATGTACCGCTATTTGGATATTGATTTTGCTGCCAGTATTTATAAATGTGGAAATAATCGCCTACTTCCGCTACATCTATCACTGGGCATCTTGTCGCATACCCCTTAACCCCATGAGCCATGACAATTGATGATGCGGTCAGACTGCACCCTCGCACCTCCTTATCATGGTCATTGCATTTGGCGCAGTCATAATTGACCGTTTGTTGAATGATTGCGCCTACTATTTTTTTTTATCATCATCACCAAAGCCGTTTATATTGAGCGCCATATTGCCGAGTTCTTCAACGATATTTAGCCGCGCCAATTTATCCATCGTTGTATCTGATACGCGATTGCGTTCAATCCTAATCTTAAAAGGTAAGTTGTCGGCCTTTTTAAGTGAGTAACGGAGCGCGTCAGCCGTTAACCCAAATAAATTAGTTTTAATCTCTTGGCCGTTACCGCCCAAATCAAAACTAATGTGGCGATCTTTGATTTCTGAAAATTTCATAAAAGAGATAGTGCCAATGTGAAACACACTTGGCTGTTCATCTTTTTTATAATTCAAATGCTTTATATCATGCGAATCCTTGTAAGCATCAAGATCAGAATTGTCCAGATCAATAGCAGGGTCATCAGCAGACACCACCTCAACAACCTCATTTCTATCAATCGCTTTGAACGCCATTAGCTGACAGCGCCTTTAGTTAAAGTGCCATCGCCATCGCCAGAAAAACTAAATGCAATTAGGCCATCGGCGCTGGCTTCGATAGACACCTCAGTCACCTTGATTGAGCCGCTAAATACATCATCGCCTTGCTCATCGCCTTCCGCCCTAACGATGATGCTGTAATCCGCATCGCCAGTTAGCACCTCAGTCACAATCGCCGTCTGATATGTGTCATCTGGGTCATAATTGCCACTACCCTCAACTGACCAATTTTTAGTGGTTGCTGCTGTGGATGTCCACGCATTGCCGAATGAATTAAACTGTTCTGAATTTTGGGTTATCGTCAAAGTGAAAGCTGTTAGTTCACCAATCTTGTTATTACTCGAATCACGAAGTGATCCGCTGTACCCTGTTACTGTTGCCATTTTTTACTCCTCAATTAGCTAATTAAAGTTGTTACATCCGTCACATCCACCCGATACAGCGCAGAGAAACGCATAGTCATCAAGCCACTGGGTTGCTCTTGCTCGCCCGATAGCTCAACTTCTAATCCTTTATATTCAAAATATTTGCACGTTCCGTCCAATGTGGTATCGCCTCCACTAAAAAGCGCTGTTTCAATTTCCGCGCTAATGGTGTCCAAAGTTGCATCCACGCTGGAGGTAGCTTTGGCGCGAGCCTCGATTGCAATGTTGAGCAACCGGTGCTGATTGGTAGAGGTGAAAGTAACATTGTCCAGATCATCGCTGGATTGTTCCTCAATCGTATAGATGGCCAGCGCTGGTAATGTCTTGTGGTCATACACCCTCGACGTATATACCGTTGATCCGGTGGTTGTTAAACCGGTCAGCAGGGTTTTTATTTTGTCGCGAATTGTTTGTCTTACGTGCGCCATAATCTATTGTTTTTCTAAAATCAAACTGGTTAATCCAGTACCATCCGGCTGGATTCCAATTACCTCGTATGAGGTCGATTTAACGGTGAGAGAGTCACCATGATCTATTGTGCTGACCTCAGATTCAGCACAAGTGAATACCGGTCGCACTCCCTCTATTCCGTTTACCTCTGCAAACTGATTGTCAAATATGCCAGCAACGGTGTCCGAACCAATGGTTGCGTTATCAGCCATCTCGCTGGCAATTAAAAACTCTGACAAATCCTCAGTGAACATTACTTCTTCTTTTTCGCCTTCGGCGCTTTAACCTCGACACCCTTGTTTGAAAGTATCAATGCCGCACCCATATCGTTATTAACTTCGACTATCGTGCCTTTGGCATGGGATTTGCCCTTGATGCCAACTGCTGTATTTAATTTTATTTTCATAAATCTCCTTAAATATGGCGCTAGGTAGGAGAACGAACCTAGCGCCAGATTAACGCTAATTAAGCAGTTGTCGCATCTTGCATTGCCGCGAAACTCTCAGCGTGTCGAACTGCAACGTCAACATCTTGTAATGCCACCACTCTGACTGTGCCAGACGCAGAGCCAGTTGAAGTGTCAATATTGATGTCAATGCCGCCCCAAGTGCCAATCAGCAAGTCATTCCAGTTGCCAAAAATAATGGCTGAACAAACACTTGATGAACCCTTAGTAAGAGTTGATGGTACTTGGTTAGAAACCGCCGCTTTATATCCTCGCAACGTATTATTGTCAGTCCAAATGAACTGGCCTGTGCTACTAGCCTTTTCAGTTTGTAGTAACTTGCCCCTAACTGCGGAGTTAGTTAAATAACCTAGAGTGCCAACGTCAGCGTTATCAACTGCCACTGCTGACTCCAAATCGACTATATCAGCCCAATCAGGTGCAGCTCCATTTGTGCCGCCCACGACCGAACCTATACCACTCACATTCAATATGCCAGTTGGCTGGTTTGAAGAACCACTGCCATTGATCGCTGCGCGGTCAATCTCTAATGCTAGAGTTGTTGCCAGATCGTTCCTTACAAAAGCCTCAACATCCATAGATGATTGCAGTAATAAGCGTCTTGATATATCACTGAACGCACCCACTGTTTCCGGTGAGAGTGTTACTTGGTCAAACGCCGCTTGACTTTCTGTAACTGCTCCAGATTCAGCAACCCAATAAGCAGTTGCGCCACCTGTTTGTCTTGGGATGGCAATGTTGCCAACAAGGTTATTCATCATATTTGCGCCAAGACCTACAACTTCCATCTTGTTGCGTAGCATATCAATGAATGAACCAGATAACAGGTCTGTGGACACAGTATGTCCACCAGCCGTTGTTGTAGTGACATTTAAATCACGAGTTAAAACGTCGGTCGGGATGTAGAAACCCTGCGCGCGCTTGTTGATTTTCTTGCCCATTTCATCAGACATTTCACGCTCGAACCCAGCATCATTCCAATTGCCAGTTACTAGCGCGTTAATGGCTCTAACAACAGAGAAGTTTTGCACCTCTTTGTCTTTCATGCCAATCGAGGAGTCCTCAATTGCCGCTTTTGCTGGTTGTAGTTTTTGGATAGATTCAAGGGCAACTTGTCTAAACTCGTCCAATGGACGGTCGTTACCTTTGAACTGCTTACCGACTTCTTTCAATTCTGGGTGTTTAGCCACAATTGCATCGATCTCGGCTGATCGTTGGCGATCTTTCGCCACAGCATCTTGTGCTACTTGTTTAGCATCGACGCTTGGTTTGACTTCTTCGGTCATTTTGATTTCCTCATCTTGATTAATAATAGTTGTCACGTTGTCACCGTCAGCGGCGCGGCTAATACCAATTGAATTGTCCGCAGGCACACTCACTACGCTCACTTCATACGGTTGCCATGAAGTTGCCACATAAGTTTCAACCTCACCCTCTGAACGACTCTCGTCAAGTTGCATTTCATTGATACGGTATCCAACAGAAATGTTTTGGCGAATGCCATCTATTACGTCGTTAAAAATTTCAGAGCCACGCGTTGATTTAGAAAAACGCACAGTTGCTACTCCGCGTTTGCCATCCACCATTGCAGATTCAACTCTGCCGATTTGATCGTTAATATTGTGATCCATCAGTAGCGGTGCGCCGTCGTTCAAACGCTCCAAATCGACTGATTTGGGTGAGTGATCTAACACTTCCATCCCAAACCAACGTTCGACCGGAACATCGCTTGAAAAACTTAAACCCACCGTTCGTGCTTCCTCATCGATTGCACTACGATCTAAGTTGTAAAATCGGGTTAAATTACCCGTTAATATTTTCTTCATTACCTACTCCCTCTTTCACTACTTCTGTAAATAAGCCTTTTTCTTTGGCTAATTGTTGTTCATAAGCAAGTTGGTCATATACGTCCTCTATATCACCGCCTTGCTCTGCTATTACCTCGCTATTTGTTTTTAAGCCAGCATTGATTGCCTGAATACTGGCTTGAATATCTTTTAATGGATCAACCCAATTCCACGACTTAGCCTGCCATCTGATTTCCATTAGCGAATCAAAATTAATCATGTCCAAGCCGATGGAATTATTAAGCAGTTGCATTGATAACCACTTTTCATATAAAGGGTTCATAAAATGTTGAATCATCCAGTTTTGTTTTACTCTCCACTGGTCACGTTCCTCGATAGTGCCAGAACGTATTGAGGAATAACTGACACCCTCTAAATCTGACGATAACGAGTTGTAGGCAACTCCCAACCCACTAGCAATGCCACGCAAAATTGCTTTATTAAAATCCTTAAACGCCGTTGTTGGATGTGTTGGATCAAAACTGGTAAAACTAGTGCCGGCTGGTAGTTGTTCAAAAATACCGGCCTCTGCCTCGCTAATTAGATTACCCAACTCATCTTCCTCACCAATAAAACTATCACCAGCCTCAGAAGTATAAAAACCCATCTTGCAAGCGCCAACGCGTGCCGCCACCAGTTCGGCTTCCTCATAAGCACCCAGCATTTGCATTCTTGACATGGCGCTGGCCATCCAACTTGCACCCCTTATCTGCTCTGGACGCTCGCCCATAAATGCGTGAATAATATTTTCCGCAGGTACGCGCTCAGTGCGCTGGCCGGCGTTAATTTGATTATCAAGATTATTAATTAAATGATAGGCAACCGGCCTGCCGGTCGTATCAAATTCAATACCCATAGAAATGACTAAGCCATTGCCTAAATCTTTATTAAGGTTTTCATCCAAACGGTTAACGTCCAAAAACTGCAACTTAAACCCAAACTTGCTTTCATCTTTTATAAGCCTTACTAAAACCTCACCGTCACGCGCGGCGCTTTCAATAAATAACCTCTGCATCTCAATAAAACTAAGCCGCCCATCCCAAGCGCAATTACGTGCCTGCGACCACTCTTTCCAACCTTGCTCGACTTGGCGGTTAGCCTTTACGTTCAACTTACCTTTGGTTGTTTTGCTTTTAGCCTGCAAAATAATGCCTTTTGAACCGACAACATTACTTACCACCATCTGCAAATATTTACGTGCATAGTCATTATTAATACTTAAATCCCTCGCCCTTGCGCGTAGGACTTTGCCGCCGGCTTGCAAGTCTTTATTGATTGATTGTTGGGTAGTTGTCCAACTGGATGTCAGCCGGTCTATTTTTGCCGCTGAAAATTGACGGCGCATTGGTCTTTTGTTAACTACTTTTTTTCTTTTAAATGGGTTCTTCATCCGCGCACCTTTATGACACCGCTATGGCCTAAATTATTTTTTATCCGTTCAGCGCGTTGCTCTCTTACCCATTCAGCGCGGTATTTATCACGTAAGGCAACCAAGTCAGCAATCGGCGTTCGTGATAACGCCCTGCCCTGTATTGAATAAGACTCTTGGTCTTTACTTGCCCTACCCTCAATCACACTTTCGATAGCATCTAATACTTTCTTGACGTGGTTGCGTGGGTCGGTTGTAGCGGCATCTCTATTGGCCTTTATTTCCCAAGTACCACTATCAACAGTAACGCGCTCGGAGTCACTCGTTCGAGTAATGTAGGCTTGCCAGTGATAGACACCGGCGGTGTAGGCGGCTGTTGTTGATTGACCAACCTCAATAATGTAGTCTGATCCAGATT
>Ga0208299_1002418_pt1 | contig 12653 bp, 16 predicted proteins | sample 15_taG_FD_184089 | JGI IMG/M metagenome (GOLD analysis project Ga0208299, IMG submission 184089) | Marine viral communities from the Subarctic Pacific Ocean - 15_ETSP_OMZ_AT15312 metaG (SPAdes) (version 2) | ecosystem: Environmental > Aquatic > Marine > Oceanic | place: Pacific Ocean | collected...
AAATTTAATAATGATTAGAGTGATTAGAGTGATTAGAGTGATTAAATAAAGTATATCGTTTAGAAAATGTCTTGTCAAGTAAAATAATTATTTTTTTTAAAACAAGCCCTCTATATTGTCTTCTTCATCCTCTGTATCAATATCAATATTATCATCAGATGGCGCGTTTGGGGTAATATCTTCCGGATTAACATCTGATTCCGAAGGAAGATCAATGTTTGTTGCCGGGATATCATTGAAGAATTCTTCTTCGTATCTATCTGCCCAAAGTGCCATATTTTTCTTAAAGTAAATCTTGAATAAATCTCTTTCAGATAATTCACCAGGTGAATATTCTTTTTTGTCAATCATTACAGCCTTTTTAACTGGGGTATCCTTTGGAACGTTTAAATAATATCTTCGAAGAACTGGGCCAATTCTTTTGTATGACTCTCTGGCGAATCTTTTATTTCCTTCAAGCTCATTATGGTCAGATTCAATATCACCATCTTCTCCGATAGAAAAAACTTCGTCTTCTTCGCCTTCTTCATCTTCACCGGCGATATCTCCACCCTTTCCTTCGAGATCTTCAATACTTAATTTTATAAATTCATCCTTTTCTTCAGGCTCTTCGACCTGCTCATCGTCGACAAATCCTTTTTCAACAAATTCCTGACCTAATGATTGAGGCTCTTTATCAATATCGATAGTTTTGAAATCTTCATCAGCAAAATCAATAATAAATTCAACAAACTGTTCTCTATCTTCTTGGTCAGAAGTCAAGTCTGTATAGGCGTCTTTGAACGCCGGATTGGAATCAGGTTTGGCAGGATCGCCGACGGCCTCTTTAATAAAATGAGCTAATTGATTCAATGACGTATATTCATATTTATAAGTCGCCTCAGAAAGCAAATTCTGTATAATACTACGAATCAGATTTTCTTGCTTTGTATTTCTCGCTTTTACGATCCTAATCGCTCTACGAATATTGTCACGCAAAATTTGTTCTTTTAAAAAGTCTTCTCTATTAATCATTTGGTTAGTTCTCCAGAATTTATAAATAATTAGTTATTTATTTTTTCTTTTTTTCTTTTTCTTGAATGGTGGCTTTACACCCAGAGGCAATGAATACCCTTGGATCGAGCTGGTATTATTAGCCCCCAAACCACCAGCTGATGATACTTCTTCAATTTCTTCAAATTCAAAATCATCCCCTTCTGCTTCTGGCTCGGATGGCTCATCTGTCTTATAATCGTCTTGCAGGGCGGGTTCATCATAAATCTTTCTTTTCTTTTTTGGGTTCGTTCTCACCACTGGCCCCGTATCAGTGTTTATAATACGGTATTCGCCCAGATCTTCTTTTTCTGAATATATTTCCTCGATAATTGAGAAAACTGTTTCTGACAGACTCTCCCCCATGAACTTCATATCTTTCGACAATTTTAATGTGAATTCTGGCTCTCTTATCCAGTCTCCGGATTCACTTTGCTTGAAGCCAACTTTGCGATACCATGCTTCAAGGTCTCGTGCACCCAGTCTCTCCGATCCAAATGGAGAAGGATCTAAAGATAAAGTTATATTAGCCTGATCTGCAAGTTTGACTATCTTATTCATAACAGCCGATGCATATCCCTTTGCCTCGCATTCTCCAGCAGGTACAGTATTAATATTTGACAAGTGAATTAGTGTGCCCCACGGATTAAGTTCGGTCATGACCATACAATGTTTACCGGAGTCACTCTTACCCATATACCAGTATCTTTCCCTTGGATTAAGGGGGTTTTGTGATGATAATTTCTGATATTCTTTCATGAATTTATCAAAACTTTCATTTTCACCTTTGTCATTAGATTTTTTCAATGAAATTACTTCTGAGAGGCTTTCCTGGGGTTTTTTAAATTTAGACTGTAGCAATTCATAGATGTTTTTATCAAACCACCCCATAGCCTCTTTGAAGCTCTCTGGAGTTAAGTTCCTCATCACATCTCGGAGTGTAGATCCACTCATTTCTTCGCCATTGGGTAATTTGATTGAAATATGCGGCGCGACCGTAATATAAGCATGGTTTTCAAACGGTTCTAAATTTTTTTCATTTTTGGTATAAGATCTCAAATAAGTTGGGGATCCGTCTCTTTTCTTCCCATCTAAATTTTTAAACCTTGGGCTTTCATCCATATCTTTTTTGCCAACTGCATAAATGATAACATCGCCCTCTGAATCAAACTGGTCTGCTATTTCTCCCACTCTATATGGAGATACAACTTGAAGTATTTGAGATTCTGGGATGCCGTGTTTAATCATAATTTCTTTTTTCTCTTCAAAATTTAGCGGAGACCTTGGTGGGGAAACCTTATTTGAAGTTACAATATAAACCTTCTCGGCTCCATATTTTCCTTGAAGAGCCTTAAACACCTCTGCGTGATGTCTTCCCATTGGCTGGAACCTACCCGGATATAAAATTATTTTTCTTTTTACTTCTGGATCCATGGCTTCCGTTAATTTAGAAATAGGAGGGATTCCCGATCTGCCATATTTAAAAATCCCCAATATTTGATTAATGGGCGCAAAATTTCCAGTAAATTTATAAGTCATGCCATCGTGGTCAAAAACAAATCCCTCAGCAGCGGTTGAAATATTTTCGACCTTTTTGATTTTATTCATTTGTTTTTGTAAAATTTCTAGAGCTTTTTCATTTCCGGAATTCTCAATTGCTTTTATTGCACCGGCCACTTCATTTTTAATTCTTTCTGCCTCTTTCTTATTATCAAGGATAAATAAGCTTTCAAGACCTTTCAGCATCTCAACAGAAAAATCGTGAATGATTTCTTCGATAGGTTCAACTGCTTTTTTCAATATGTCAGCTGAATTTTTGACCATATATATGACAGCATTTTTGTCTTTTGACGAAGCTGCTTTCACAATTTTTCTGGGGTCTAATTCTTTTGGCATCTTATCATAACCATAGGCGGATCGATAAGATCTATTTGATAATAATATTCTCTTTAAAAGAATTTTTTCTATATCTTCTTCTAATTCTATCCCTTCTTCTCTAATCATGGATAGAATTCTAGCCATGATATATTCAATAATCATTTGATTATCAGAAATACCTTCAGAAGAAATTTCGTCTTCCAGTCTAGAAAGGGCAGAATTTAGAGCATCTTTATCTTCAAGTTTTTTTAGTTTGAATATAGCATCCATTTGAATGTTAAATTTCTTGTTTGATATATTTTGTTGTATTTTTTCCAATTCGCCAGATAACATCTCGGCGTTTTTTGAGACATCTTTTGGGCCGGTTACAATCTCCCCGGTTTCTGGATCTTCTATCTCAACCTGAACTGGTTTGCCGGTTTCCTTATCAAATTCAGATCCTCCGCCACGATGAATCGCCATAACTTTTGATGTGTAATTGATAACATTCGCGGTGTCTGGATTGACAATTTCTGCGTTATAATATATATTTGTGTCTGCGCCAAAGATTTGCACCTGGCTGGCTCTCGGCATCTGCTTGATTACACCTTCGAAATCTCTTAACGCTTTTGAGAAGGATTTTTTTAAAGAGGGATTTGAGGAAAACTTATCGGCTAATTGCCTCTTTGACATACCGCCTTGTTTAATGTTTGATAAGTTGCGAGCGGCTCTTGCTTGCCCCTCATTAAACTCAAGCTCTTGGTCGGCAACAGAAAAAGAAACAAAAAGATTTTGACCGTCTGTCTTTTCTGTTCCTTCTAACTCCCCCCTGGCGGCTTTTTGAAAGATATCTTTTATTTCACTAAATGATAATCTGGGATTATCATATAGATGACTCATGTGTCCAGCAACGCCGCCCATTTATTAATCCTCTTTATTTTCTTCTAGAAGTGTCAATTTTTCATTTAATTTTAAATTTTCTTCCGTAAGAAAGTTATTTTGTTCTTCTAGTTTTCTATGCTCTCTACGAAAATGAGAAAGATTCTCCAGAGCTACTTCAATTCTTTGTCTTTCTTTAATGGTTCTCACGTTGAGGCTCTCTAAGGTTTCCCTGATCGAACGAGCACGAGAAAGAGCAGAAACCTTCTTTTTTTTCCACTCTCCAATTAAAAATTTTCTTGTGATATCATTAAAATTTATGTTACTCATCTTTAGCCTTTATCTCTTTTCTTCTTCTAGGCTTTCTAATTCTAGCGGCCGCAGGAATTTCTGCTTTCTCTACTTTGATAGGCTGAGCAATTACATCTTCCACAACAGAAGGTTCTTCTATCTTTTTTTCGACAACTACCTCTGGTAATTCTTTTTCGATTTTTGGCTCAGGCTTCACCGGTAGTGCGGCTTTAACGACTGGCGCGGATACCTTATTGCCGTTTTTGTGATTCAGATATCTTTGTGTTCTTTTTCTTCTTTTACCCATTTTAAAGGCTCCTTATAAAACTATGCATCATATAAATAGTTCAAAATTTAACTTGAACCCGTAAATTCTGTGTTGAGTCTTAATCTCAAACTTTGTATCCCCTTCCCACCGAGCTTGAAAGGCACCTGCTCGGAGGCTCTAGCTCTCTGCACTGATAAATTTTGTATGCTATATGTATTGAGAACATATCCGGTCGAATCCGTATCAACTAATTTTACGGTAGGGGTAGATCCTGTTATAACACTTCCTCCACCGGATGATATTACTGCATCAACATCACCATTTTCGGTTACTCCGCTATCATATGCATAAAATTTTAAGTTCATAGCATATGTTCCAACCACATCTGGATTAAATGTAAATTCATCATCTAGGTTTAACTGGCCAGATGATGCGGCGGCCGCCGAGCCTGACTGTATAAAATATATATTATATACTTCAGATTGACTCAAAGCTCTATCCCATATGGATAATTCATCTATAGTCTGCTCGCCGTCGCCATGCGTTCCTATCCAACTGGCGAAAAAATCGTTTGAGAGACCGGTTAGTGCGGCAGAGTGTGCCGTTGTGGATACCAGATTACCGTTCAGATAAGCTGCAATACTAGCCCCATCCCAAGTCATTACGATATGATTCCAATTCGCGGAGGTGACTGTGATGTCAGTATAATCACCACCATAATTACCTATGAAGCAGCGGATAGTCGTAGCATCTTGCCAGAATATTCCAAAACCCTGACTCCAGCTATAGCCGTTTGACGCTCCCGCAATCGAATCCCATGCCGCCGGTACCCATGCTGTATCGCCCTTGAGCCAAAGGCTAATTGAAAAGTTCGCAGAGATAAAATTCGATGCTGCTCCAAAGTTAATATAATCTGCAGAGGTGAACTGATAGGCTTGCGCCCCCACCCTTCCTGCAACAAGGCTTGCTCCTGTGACCGTTCCGTTTCGGGAATTACCAGAAGAATCATCAGCATCACCTTCGAAGTGCCACAGCCCTTGATTGCTTGTCATATCTAAATATGTGTTAACGCCTCCATCTGGAAATGGTATACTTTGATTGGCATATGAGCTTCCGCCGGGAACAGATACCCACGACCACTCGTGAGCATAATCCGCCACAGGTAAGCCTTGGGTTGTTGCATCAAAAGTGGCAGGAATTCCAACTGTTCCTACGATATCAGACACATTAAAGACAAAAGTCGCGTCATGCACCACTGTTGCAAATGAATTTCGAAGATCCAGTGCTCCAACTGGAGCGTCATGCACCACTGTTGCAAATGAATTTCGAAGATCCAGTGCTCCAACTGGAGCGTCATGCACCACTGTTGCAAATGAATTTCTAAGCTCTAATTCGCCCACCGGGGCACTATGTACCACTGTTGCAAATGAATTTCTGAGATCCAATGACATTAGCTAACCTCTGTTTTCAACAAAACTCCCATTGCAGGTGACCACGATAAGACCGGCGGCCCGGGGTCTGCCAAGGGTGCGGTCACAGTAACATATGTATTTGATCCAATTACTGACGCGGGACCAGACACAGATACGGGTACCCCCGCAGCTGCGAGATCAGCAAAAATACTAAAACCTCCTGTTCCGGCTGCATATGAATGAGATGTGACTCCATATATATTGGTCGGTGAAATGCCGAGCTTGACACTTAATATGTTCGTTTCAATCACGACATTTTCTCCAGAAGAAGGTGTCGGCTCACTAACCACGGGGATGACAGCAATAGGTGGTGCCAAATCCCCGTACTGGCCACCGCCTGATGCTGGGTTCCAAGCTCCGTTGTCAGAACTATCTGAATCAGCAGCAATCCTTGTTACGAATTGGTCAACAGGGCAAGGATCTGCCGGGTCATCATAAAGGGTGATATCACTCCAAAATGCTCCATCCACCCATGCATACGGCTGATGAGCTGAGCCAAACTTCCCCACAAATCCTGTTTCAGCAGTAGTCATGGAACTCACGGTCCCTGTCATTTCTTGTACACCATTTATCCATAATTCTCCCGCCCATGTGGTTGTTGATATATCAAATTTTATTGACACATGATGCCAAGTTGAGTGGGGCAGAGAACTGCTAGTGCCTATAAACACATTATTTACATAGAAATTGAGTACCCTAGTACCCGAATCCGCATCAGCCCTTATGTCTTTGCCAGACCCGGCACCTTTTACTATAATTACACTTTCGTTCCCAAAATTAGTGGGATTTGAAATAAAAATATACCCGCTAAGCCAACCCCTATTTGTAATAGATGTCTCGTTTAACGGTATTTGCAACATGCCATTGCCGCTATCTTTAACATTCATAGAATATCTAGTGCCCACGGAGCCAGCATAAGTTCGAACTGGAGTGGTGACAGGTTGTGAGTTCCCTGTTGACACCGTTCCCCACTGACCAAGGGTATTTAATTCTGAAGATGTTTCCGGGCCAAAAGCCCATGACCATTTTAAAGGCATTTTATTCTCCTCCCTTAAATATCCCAGGATAAAGGGTGTTTATTTCTTGCCGCGTGTGCTGTGTCCAATCAGATGGTGCAACAAAATCATCGCCGACAACAATAACGAACGAGTTTTCGTCACTATCAAAGTGCGGAGATAACATGCCGCTACAAGTGTGGGATACCATTTCCCCACCATCAGATGTCCCCGGATTCCGAAGCTCTGCACCATCGCTAGCAATAACAACTACAGCCGGTGCCAAATAAATTTTACTCATTATTTAAATCTCCTCATAAGTTCATAATAAAGTCTTTCTCGATTTTCTTGAAGTGCATTTCCAAAAGCACGGTTTGTTTGCTTATATTTATCTTCCCAGTCTCGGAAGCACATATTTCCTCGAAGATAAGCATCTTCTTCCATTATTCTCAAATGTTCGTCATTTTGAGCATAGCCCTCGTCGACACCCTTGTTTGAATCGAATTGACCGTCGCAGTTCTGTGAGTGGTGCACCAGTTCATGAGAAAGAGATCTCATAATATCTTTAGGATGTCTATTATCCGTAAATACAGTAACTGCCATATTTGCAGGCTCGTAATATGCTGTCTTGCCTAATGGTATTTTTCCATTTTCTGGATCTGAAACAAAATTAATTTTTGGTTCCTTGTCATAATTGAGTCTCTTTTTTGCGAAAGGTAAAAAGGAATTGAGATATTCTTTTATCTCTCCACCATAAACGCTTTCGTTTAAAGCTTGTTCTAATCCTTTGGCCTTTGCGATAATATCACTGAATGTTTTTGTATTTTGCGATCCTTGAAATCCGTGAGGTTTTTTATCAATAAGCTGATCGAGTGCAATAAGTGAATCCACTTTTTTACCTTTGAGCAAATCGTTAACTATCTTCGGAGATTCCGAAGAATAAAGAGGTGAATTCTTTAAAATTTCCAAAACACCATCTCTGAATAATTCTATATTTGCGCCCTCATTGTTTAAATAACTTTCAACAGCCATTTTTATATAATTTCCAAAAGTGCCATGAATTTGCCTTATTGTTTCCGGCTTTTCCAAGAATTTCCCAAATACAGAATACCTCACAAGGGTCATGAGATTGTTGGAAGTTAGTTCCGTAGAAGCTTCCTCAATTTCTTTTTTGGCATCATCCAACTTAGCAGCCAGACCCGCAATATTCTTTTCAGAAAAATCATCTAACTCTTCTCCCGATGACATCCCTATTGATTGCGCCAATTTGTTGTTTGCCAGAACCTTAATATATTTGATTACGACTTTTGCTAATTCTTTTTCAGAAAGATTTCTTAGCAGTGTATTCATATATCTTTCACTGTAGCCATCTTCTTCTTCATTAATAGCTGGCAACTTTTGGTATCTCATAAAAGAATTTGGAACTTCTGTTCTATCTGCTCTATTAGGCGGTCTCATGTTAACTCTGTCTTTACCAGCCCTTGGGTCACTCTTCCCCCTACTTCCTCTAGCTCTCCGCCTCAGAGAAGATGCACTTGTGGCAGCTGATGGATGTTTACCTGTATCCACCGCACTTGGTTCTCCGGGAGTGAATGATAGAGATTTCGCCTTCGGATCGACTTTGGGGCCATACTTTAACAAAACTTTTTGAAAATCACGGCCGTTTTCAATTTTATTTTTATCCCAATCTGCAAAAACTTTCACAAAAGCTTCAAATCTTGGAAGCCCCAGACCTTCTGGTCCCGGCTCTGCAACTTGAATATCTTTTGATTTAAAAACGTCTTTTACTGTTTGATAATTTTTTAATTTACCGGTGTCGAACCTGTGAGAAATCCATTCATTCCCTCCATCTGAAGGGACCATCCCTTCAGCGACAATTTGTTTTTTAGAGCTGAATAGTGTGTTAATAGATCTTTTCAGGTCTTCTTCATTATTAATAGGCATAGTATTGATTTTGTCATACCACCTTTTGGCGATAACTAGGGCATCTTTATATCGGTCTTGCCATGTGGGTTCTGCTTCTGGCTCTTCTTCTGGCTCTTCTTGGGTTTCTTCTTCTGGTTCTTCGTAGTGACCACCGAGAACAGCATCACCATCTGTATAATCCATTTCTTGAACTTGATTTAAAATATTACTACCATTAGATTTTATAGATTCTTTTAATAATTTCTTAAATTGTTTAGTATTCATAATGTTCGAATACTCCTTTACAAACTATAATTAGTTTCAAACTTTGGAAACAATAGTCAAATTTCCAAGAAGAACAATTTCTGTTATACCCTCACCTATAACATAGACATCAGCATGCGGAAATCTCCTTTCTGATAGGGGAATAGTATAGGTGTCTAAAATAATCCCGGTCTTTATCCGGATCATATCTTCGGCACAATATCTCACTAAATCACCAGCCGAAAAGCGATTTAATAAATCTTCTCCTATTATTGGCGTTTCTCCCGCCCTCATTTAGAATGCTTGTCGGCAATAGAATTGGAAGCCCAAGCCTCCGGCTTTATCTTACACCTAAAGCCCGCCCCTTTAGCATAACCCATCAGCATTTCGGCAAATTTACCAGTAGGCTGATCTTTTTTGGAATTAGCATCAATATGTATCTCAATATCCACTTCTGGATTTTGTTCTAAAATCTGATACCCGAGTTCCACAGATAATTCAACCTCTTTCAGCAACCTCATTAACATCGTCGGATAAGAAGAGCTGTCTTCTTTTTTCCTTCTAAAAAAATAGTATCCACCACTCTGATCGTCTGCTCCGTGAAAACATATAACTGTGGAAAAAGTGCACTTTTCTCTATAAATTTGGCTATCACAACCGAGATATACACTTCCATTGGATCTCGTGTGGGAATAAGCACATTTTAAGATCTCTTCTAGCGACACGGGCTTACCAGAGCCAGAATGCCACATGTTATTCCTCGTAACGACTGGTGGGGTAAACCGGCCCTGTCTCACTAGGGTGTATACCTGCATTCTTTAAGGCTTTCAAGGAAGAAATAACAAATTGCACTGCCTGTGTTGCCCTGTCGCACTGATCACTGATCAAATAATCAATATCAGAATCATTTATAATTCCATTTTCATAATCACCTTTTGCTTTTTCTATAATTTGGTCTAAAGAATTTTTAGCACCAGAAACAAAACTTTGATATCTTTCCAAATTAATTTTCCGAGCTTTTATTGAATTATCCGCGTCAGACGGAAAATATTCCTTAAGAGTTTCTTTGTTTGTTTCTTTTACTATTTGTAAAATGTCATGTTTTGTAAGATTTTTCATATCAGAAATAAATAGTTTTTCAAAATTAAGTTTACCTTTTTTTCGATAATAATCTCAAATCTCTTTGCGCAACAATAATAGATTTTTGTTTGCTTGAGAGAAAAACCCGACAGCTATCAAAACTATCTTCATTAATATACCCCAAGAACACGCCGACTTCATTAAATTGTTCCCCTTCTATTTTATAGGGATTAAGAGAACTATCATATGCCACATAACTATGATCTGGTATATGCATAACAAGATCGCCCTCATCAAACCATTTTTCAAAAAACATCACTCTTCAACCTCAAAAAAATTGTTAGTATAATATTATTCGAAGCCAATATTATCGCTTTTTATTTTTAAACATTTTTGCTTCTCAAATACCATTTTAAAAAAATTAAAAAATCAGACTAGGCAACATACGAATTATTTTTTAAAATGACCGTAGGGTGTATTTACGGGCTTTCTACATCACCTGATAACATAACCAAAAGAGCATCTTCTATTAGGCCAGCCCGGAAGCCGGAAAAACTAGTTTCTAGAACCATATCTCTATTAATAATATGGAATTGAGGCCAAGATAATACTTGCCACCCCTTATCGGGATTATTTGATAAAAATTCTCTACTAGCCCCCAAAACTGGAGCGCTTTCAATTTCAAAAATATCAGCCCACTTTTTTAAATTTGTCTGAGTTGGCGGCATATAATTTTGATTTTCAATTAGTATCGTGACATATATTATATCATCTTTATATTTTTTTTGTAATTCTTCAATTTCACTAGCTGCCATCATGCAGGGGCCGCACCACATGGCACTAAAATCTAAAATAATTATTTTCCCATGATGATCATATAAGTTAAATTCCTCGCCATTTTGGTCATATAAAGTAAAATCACAGGGGTGGTCTCCAATTTGTTGAGAACAATTTTCCCAATCAATTATCCTGCTGGTATCTCTTTTACACCCAGAAAGCCAGCTGGCTATTAGCACTATTATGCTTGCTATAGCCAATATTCTCAATATTTTATTCCAATTCATTATATAATTCTCCTAAATCTTTATCCTATAAGTAAATATAAAATAAAATATTGAAATTTCATTTATTTACTTGACAATTAGAAAATATCATGTTATATTAATATTCAAAGGATGAAAATGAAACCATTATCTCTAAAACCAAAAGAAATTGATTTGGTTGTATCTGCCTTAGAACAATCAATTATTTTTTGGAACTATAGAATCCAAAATGATGATTTTCCAGAAGGATTTGATGAAGCCATCGCTGCGGATCTTTATGATGATTTATTTTTGACTTTTGCAAAATTTTCTGACTTGCAAGAAGAAATGAATAAAGATTTAGAAAAAGAAGAAACAGAATTACCAAAAAATGTCTTAAAATTCCCGGATGCATTTGATGACTAAATATAAAATATTTGTTTATGGATCACTTATGAAAGGGGAATTTAATCACTCTATTTTGGAAAGAGGTGATAATAAATTCATTAGAAGTGCCCAAACAACCAGAGACTATAATCTTTTTGACCTCGGTGGTTTTCCTGGCATGACTAGACCCGGAAATCACAGTGTAATCGGTGAGGTATATGAAGTCTGCTCACTGACTGTTGCGCACTTGGATATATTAGAATCTCACCCACAATTTTATAAAAGATCGCTTATTTCTTTAAGTGATGGAGAGGTTGTATCAACATATATTTTAGATAAAGCATTTGCCATCAACGCCCCATTTATCAAAAGTGGAAATTGGAAAACGCGAAAATAAAATTTACATAACTATTTATAAACAATAAATTAATCTATTTTGAAGGAGAAATAATATGATTTTACAAAAAGCAAAAGACTTCAGAGATTTAGTCAAAGAGTTCGTAATGCTAAAATCCCCAGCGGAGGTTTATTGGTTTGCTACTCTTATTTGGGTAGCTGGTGCTCTGTTTGGAAGATGGCTTCTTTAATAAAAATGACCATTCCTTTCAGCATATGCTTTGGCGATAAAGAATATCTTGAAAAAGTGCACCATAAGGGTCAAAATAAAATATGAAAACCAGTTATAAGAATTATAGCTATTAATAAAAAGTTAATTAAGTTAACTTTTTATCCTCACAAAAGCCACTCGATTCTAAAAAGAGTATTTGTTTTTATTTTCAATTAAGCAACTAATTATAATATCACAATTATAAGGAGATCCCCAAAATGAAAAAATGGTCTCAATACCTAGAAGAGAACCAAGAAGTTCTCAATGAATTCAATAAAAAAGATGAAGAATCAGTTATGGCTGATCAGGAAAAATTCACCGTAGCATTTGAAATTGAAATGGAAGCAGAAGGTTATGATGAAGATGATATGTATGAAGAAGAACAAGAAGCTCGTCGTGAAGCAGCAGAAAATTATTTTAATTATAATGCAGAAGAACATTTCCGAGAGGATGTTTATGGGAATTTAACACCAGAACAAATTGGAATGGAAGAGCCTGATGACGGTGCCGAAATGCTTGATTGGTACTACGAAAATACATCTACAAACCCGACTCAACTTGAAATTATTCAGTTGGCTTTAGCATATCAGGATG
>Ga0208299_1002421_pt1 | contig 12642 bp, 20 predicted proteins | sample 15_taG_FD_184089 | JGI IMG/M metagenome (GOLD analysis project Ga0208299, IMG submission 184089) | Marine viral communities from the Subarctic Pacific Ocean - 15_ETSP_OMZ_AT15312 metaG (SPAdes) (version 2) | ecosystem: Environmental > Aquatic > Marine > Oceanic | place: Pacific Ocean | collected...
AGGTAATAATAAAATTAATACATTAACAGTTAGTATCGATGACCCTGAGTACCAAGATGCACATCTATTTAATTCTAAAGTAGAATTCTATCTAGGAGAGGGAGTAAGTGAAGGTTCGCCAATATTCATTGGATACGTTAAAGAAATGAATCCTTCTGATACATCTATATCTATAACAGCTTATGACCCACGTATCTTTATATCTGGTGCTGAGGCAGAACCAATAGCTATAACGGATAAGTTTAATTATGATGGGTATACTACTGTTCAATTCTTATCATCAGTAATTAAAGAGAAAGTTAATTCAGCAGATACTATAATAGACTTAAGCGCATTCTCTGATTTTTCCCCCGAAACCCCAATGAAAGGCTACAGAAGTACTGGTAAATCACCGTACGAAGTCTTCTTAGATGTTATGTCAAAGACTGTAGATATAACTACCCCAGAGGACCCTCTAGAATACTTTGTATCTATGGAGGGTGAAAAGATAATATTAGGTAAAAAGAAAAGCGTCGATTCATCGCGCTCAATTATTCTTTCGTATATGGATGGAATAAAAAGTATAAACTATAGTCACAGAGCACCTGCTACGACAGCAGTGGGCGTAGGTGGTAACGGGTCTTATGGTACGTTCGTATATGGTAACGCACCTATGGGACGCGTAGGAACTACATTCTCTAGTGAAAAAGAACATAATGCAGAGATTTACGAAGAAGCTCTTACTATTATAATGAAAAATTACATAGAACAAAAAGAGATATCGGTAGACATCAGCAGAGGATTCTACATAGGCTTAGAGAGTTTGGTATACCTTTCGGTACCAGACAAGAATCTAAGAGGTAATCATAGAGTAACGTCTAAACGTATCTCTGTTACCAATAACGATATCACCTGTACGTTAGGTTTAGACAAACGTAAACCAAGACTTGGTGATTACATCGAAAGGAAAATAACATTAGGAGGATAAGGAAATGGCACACGGAATACCAAATGAGGAATGGACAGATAAAATTAAAGATTACGGACTGAAAGGCTCAGCAAAGATACAGAAGGGTGACCCCTTCAAAGGAGTTCTTATGAGCGGAAGTACTTCCAAGGGAACGGATGCGGTTCGTAAACGTTCGTACAGAAGTGATATGTTCGGATACACGAATGATGAATGGCGCGTATGTTTAGATATGGTTGAACTTAGACGTTCAGGTAAAACATACGGATATATAGCAAAGTATTTAAATGATAAGAGTATCAGAACAAAAGCTGATAGAGAATGGAATTACTTTACAGCTAGGTTCGTGACGTTGAGGACTGTTCAAGCCCTAACATTGAAAGATACTGATTCAAAATATATCGAAGTTCTTGATATAGATTAGACCAGCCTATCTTAGCTGCACGTTCTTCGAACATTGGGTTCAAGAATGAATCTGGTAGAGGGAATAAGTAACGAAGTTTTTTATCGCCTTCCCACCATTTAGAATTATCTACCCACTTACAAGTCCAAGCAAGTTGATACATAGTTATCTTTACGTTGCTTAGGTCTTTCCAACCTGAGTACTGCCATAGCCATTCGGCTATTTCTTTTGGACTCATACGTTCCCATATGTGCATATAACTTATCAGTGGCCATTTTAAACTGTGGTCCACGTGGTCACAATCAACTACGCGTTTAAATATAGTTGGCATACGTTGATACACTTTATTTTCAGCTGTTGGTCTCTTGCTGTCAGTTTTAAATTCTGGTAATTCTTCCAGTAATACACCTATGTCATTAGTCGAACGTTCGTATTTATATACTACATATGTATCACTATAGTGTACTTCTGGGAATGAATTAAAAGATATAAGAGGTATCTCTAATGTCATTCTTTTCTTTACAGTAACATAATCATCATCATACATATACGGTACAGAGAACATATTCGAACCTAAGTGTTTACAGAATGAGCGAAGCATCCTTCTCTTCGTGAACATCGCACAGTCTATCCCAGGTGTATCGTCGAAGACGAGTCTCTGTTTTACTTCAGGTGTGCTTATCTTATATATCGTATAAGCTAAGTCTTGCATACTATTTAAAGCAGTATGTTCGTCAATGTTTTCTTCAAACACTAACTTGAATATAAGTTGAACTCCCTTGCTACCAGATGCTTTAAGTACTGGTTCTACGTGCAAGTAGTTCTTGATAGTATCATATAGGCCGCGTGCGGCAATCAAAACATTCCTATCAAAACGTTTAGTATCTATATCTAATACAAAGAGAAAAGCATTTTCGTCTTTATATTTAATTGACCTTAACCAACTACCTTCAGTTGGTTTTGGTATAACATCATTACTAAAAAAGAATCCATCCTTTTTTGGTACTACGTATCTCAGTTCATCTGCGCCATCGCAGAACGTGAGATTTATCTCATCTATTGTTGTCATATTTCCCTACTTGTTACAATTGCAGCATTTCCAAGTTCCGTCGTATCTTAGGAGGAAGGCACGCTTTAAACAACGAGGGCATTCGGTTTCCATTCTCATTTTTTCTACTCAAATATCGCATTTGTCCCCGCTGCAAGCTAACTCTTTAGCTCCTTCTGTGTTATCCTCGGTCTCATATTTACTTAATTTACTGTAGTCTGTCTCTTTGAAGTCTTTGACTAGGCTGTTATATTTATCTTCAGTAATTTCCTTGTATGGTGCTAGCTTATAATGGCCAGTATCATAAGGAAGGAAAGATACACCGTTAATAATATCCCAATTTTTATATACCCAGTTGCCGACTTCAAACCATTCATTATCTTTAACATATACAGTAAGAGAAGCATTGTGTTCACACCAGTGTTTTTGTATTCGTTTATAAAGTTCGAGTTGTTCTATCGCTCCAATATCCGCCCTAGTAAGGCAATTATCAGGAGAAATGACAGGAAATTCACAAACATACGTAGTAGCGAGTCCATCTTTTTGTCCGACTTCGGGATAGAACGTAACTCCTTGCTCCTTCATCATAAAATAAAGGGGGTCAGTAGCTGCGATTCTATACCGCCGTAAATAGTATCTGGAATAACGTGGGTGCATTCCCGATGCTGAGTTCACTAATTGACTAACTGTACCGCTTGGTTTTATACAAGTAGTAGCCTTTGAATGTTGAACACCTAATGTATCAGCAGCTTTGCGAGAAATGCGCAATACGCGGCTTTTAAGGGCCTTTAAAGCGTCCGAAGTGAGTGCGGGTAGGTTATCACATACCCCAGTCATACTGATGCCTAAAAGACGTTCTACGTCACAATTCTTTTTCCACTTAGTTCTCAGGTAAGGAAAGTCAGTGAACGTCGATTGGATTACTCCCATCCACGTAGCTGTCTCTACCTTATCTAACAAAATATCTAAATCATCATAATCTTTTATTACTACTTCTGATAAGTTACAGAACTCTTGGTCTCTCAGCATAATTTCACCACACGGGTTGGTTCCCTCAATCATATTACCATTTCGTCTGGTAGGTGAAGAGTTCCTTGCACCTTCTAGATTGAATATACCACGCTCACCTGTACCTGATGCAGCTAACGTTGCCCATTCATTTAGGAACTCTACTGCTGTAGGTTTAGTTTCATATACTGCTGAGTTATTAGCCATTGCTCTTCTTAAAGGGAATGGCCATATCTTTGCGTCTCTCATCTTATCATCATCTAAGTCTGATAATGATATCTGAGAACTTCTGCGAACTCCCCCTGATACAACTATCTCCGCTATCTGATTACAGATATCGTGACAATCTATCGGTCGGAGTTTTCTTCCTTGTGCTTTTCCAAACACTTCTCTCATAAATTGGTGTAATCTTATAAGTGGTGCGGGACCAGAGGAACGTCCTCCCATTGTTGCGAGGCGTGCGCCTTCTGGTCTTAACTCCGAGTAATCGAAGTGTATATGTTTGCCCTCGTATAGAGCATCCATCAGCACCTTAACCGAGTCAGCCCAACCTTCTTTAGAATCAGGTACCACATAATCGGGTAACCGTTCTTCTGTAAGTTCAGGCACGACTGGAAGTTTGTTGACGTGTTTTTCCGAAACACTAAAACCAAAGCCGGTCCCACACATTAGTATATGTAAACACTCTGCAAATGATTCTATTGAATCAATATTTGCAAATGAGCAATTATATATACACGTGTTATCTTTCTCAGCTGGTGGTCCAGCGGCCCATAACATACGCATACTTGGCATAACTTCAAATGAAGTAACATACTGTCTTATTTTGCGTATTGTCTTCTTAGGTATATCAGGTTGATGTTTAGTTATAAACCCAATATATCTTTCAACCGTTTCAGGCCACGTTTCTCTACGTTTTATATCATCTATCCAACGTGAGTATGTCCTTACGTAGACAAACTCTGAACAAGCATTCGGAAATTTTACGTCAACCATTGTATCAGCCCTCTATTGTAACCCTTTTCATATCAGGCTTTGCAACTTTCTCCACTGATACGTTTAATACTCCATTCTTAAATGTTGCTTTAGCTGCGTTTGCATTTAAAGAAAACTTAAATGTTCTATTAAACTTATAGTTTCTAACTCCATTCTTAGCAGTTATTACTATATTATATTCATCAACCTCTAGGTTGACATCTTCTAGCTCTACTCCTGGTAAGTCCATTGTTATATTAACATCATCACCAGTTGAATCAACTTCGACATTGTTGTTAGCTCTATCCTTCTTAGGTTTATACCTTGGTATATTGTTTAGAGGATGTGCTATATTGTTTAAGCCAAACATTGATTCTATCAAATCTTGTAAATAATCATCTTCTCTTGTCATATTTTCTCCTAACCGTAATGGCTATCCTGTCCCTTCTTATTGGGAACTTTCATTCTTTCTTTCTGTTTATCCATCATAAATTGGTCTAAGCGTTCCCAGAATCTTAATAGCTCATCGTTGAAATCAACTAATGGTATCTCTTCTGAAGTACTTAAACAAATTCTGAATCCCTCAAACGAAATTTCAGCGAAGTGTTTCTTTTCATTAGATACATCTCCCTGTATATTCGTGTGGTCTATCATCTCTGGCGTTACGCCAGTCATCTCTTTATCTTCCATAATTTTCTCCTATAAAATTTTTAAAATTTTCTATTGTTGTTATATAGTAAGTTCGTTCTCTATTCTTAGATGTAAAGAAGGATGTTACTCCCCCGTTCCTCTCACTATATTTAACTATGTGACCGAGTTGTCGGTTATTCATAGTTATCTTCTTGCCGTGCCTGTTAACGTAATATACATTTTCTATAATATCGCTACGGGTCACTACTTTATTCTCTCCTACATATTCTTCTAGCTCGTTTACTAATTCCTTAAAGTCTCCTTTAGTGAAATATAATCTTGTTCTGTACATTATAATATTACCTCTGTAAATTCTTTTAATGACAACCCATCGTCGTAAGCTAAAACTAATTGATTAATATTTGATATAGGAATGAATCTCCATTTAGATTCTTTCTTCGTTGGTCCACGTGTTATTTTTCTAAACGCATACCACGTTACTATCTTATGTTTCTTCCATATACCATCGTATTTTTCAAATTGTTTTTTTACTCTTGGATTATATGCTAAATTAATATTAGATGTTGTGCTTGATGTTTTCACTTCTATCGGTATAAATTTCTTGCCATACTTGTGAACAACAAACAAATCCCAACCTTGTGTATTACCAGACGGGGAGACATAGCAATCAGTACGCTTGGTACCAATTAATTTTACTAATTCACCCTCGTATCTAGTTCTATTTTTAGGTGGGGCTTTTCTTTTATTTTTTCTCATTTTAGCAACTCTTGTATTTAGAACAGCGTTAGTTGCTTAGTATTACTCCGAAGACCCATATCATCCCAACCAAATACACCTGCTATATCAGACATAGTTTTTACTATCCTATCTGCATAATAGTCTCTATCAAACTTAGCTGAAAGTTCAGCAGTTTCTACGTAGGGTTCAACCTCCATAGGTGTAGTTTTCGAATTAGATACAACCCAACTAATTTTTGTACCTGGCAACCAAGGATATCCTCGGGCCTGTAACTTCATAGCTGCTTGTACTCCTGCATTCGAGTCAGGATTTACGTAATCTTTTGGTGATTTGACACTCTTTGTTATGAGTAAATCTTCTAAATCAACTTCCGTATTCTTTATTGTTTTGACCGTTTCGGTCACTAGCTTCAAAGCGTCATCGGGTTTCTTATCTAAGATAAGTCTGAGAGACTTCTCAAGAATTTCTCTCTGTATCTTAAATGAATCACCGCGCTTGAGCTCGTACCCCTTAACATAGAATTCCTTCTTAGGCCATTCTACTTTAGCGGCGTACCTTTTCTTAGCTCCGTGTGTAAAGAATGTTTCTAGAATCTTTTCCAGTTCCATTTCTAATCCACGTGCTGATAGTTCCTCGGCTAACTTATGTGGGTCTCTATCGTCTTTTAGTTGTACAAAGACACTGTCAGTATCTCCGTATATGACTGTGTATTTTCGGGCGCCGAGCTCCTCGTACACATTTTGTATGCCTAGTCTAGCAAATGCTGTTATGCTTCCACCAATCGAAGGATTAGTGAAGCGATAGAAATCACTAGCCATAACGCCATAGAAAGAATTCATAAGTACCTTGATACTGTATTGTAATCTATCAAAGTAATCACCATTCTTTTCAACTTTTAGTTTAGTCTCGTCTCTCCAGTCCCATAAATCTTTTAAAATTTTAGGAACTATAGATTCTTTATCTAATCTAAAATACACCCCGAGGGGGGAGCGCACGCTGTCATTAGTCTCTGTCTTGGTAAAAGTCGTCGGACAAATATTATTTCCAATCATAACACTAGGATACATTGATTTAAAATCAAAAATACCTACGTTTTCATAGATACCAGGTTCAAAGACCTCGAATACGGTTGCTCCTTTTATTTTCTTAGCTTTATTATTCCAATTATTTTGTGGAACAGCAAAGCCAAGTTTATCGAAGCGTCGAATGAGTAGGGAGTCGACGATACGAGATGTCGCGGGGGCAAACGAATGTTCAAGAGGTAGGTCACTAGCGACACTTAAAGCCATAGCTTTAGGTATTGAAGCCACCTTCTCGTGCATAAAGACCTCATAGGTTACATTGACGTCCTGCTTGCAATACTTGATTACAGCTAAACGCCTGTTCTTCCATTCTTCCTCTATACGAGAGGCATCTACATTGTCTTTAGAGCCCACTCCTAATAGTTCACCCACGAACCCCAATGATTCCTGAATAGGTTGGAGTTCCTGTCTTACTTGTTGCCAAGTATCAACGAATATCCTGCCTGATACATACCAAGCTTTCATCCTTCGTTTATTGTCATCTCTCATCCAAGGTTCATCACCTGCTCTACCAATACCAAAGTCTACATTTAACGAACGACATTTTTCCATAATCTTAGGAATATCGAATCCGTTACTATTATACCCAGTAATGATATCGGGGTCTACATCTTGAATAAAGTCGACGAAGTCCTCAATCATTTTGGCTTCGCCTCCAGCATTAGTAAAAACTACGCCGGGTTTGTCGTTTATTTGTGCGCCGATACAATACATTTCTTTAGTTCGTAGGCTACACTCTATATCAAAAGTCAATACATCAAGATTAACTTCAAACGAAGAACATCGTTTAATAGATAGAATTTCATCGTGCTGATTGTGTTCAACCTCAACGAATGCTCCTAAGTCCTTATCATAAAGGTATCTTAATTGATATAAAATGTCACCACTAAATACTGTACGTCCTCTACTAATTAATTTCTCTCTTAGTTTAGGCATATACTTAGGATGTCTCAGTTCGACTTTGACACAATCATATTTTTCTTGGTAGTGTTCTAGTTCTACTGATTCACCCAGTATTGCGCCTGCCATCCCCAGTAAACGACGGTCGTGTGAGGACGGGTTTGCGAGATAGAAGTACGGTTTAAAATTTTCTTCATAAAATACTAACTTCTCTCCGTGTTCAGTTTTACCGTATAATCTTATTATAGGTAGTTCTGACACAGGGTCAGTTATGTAATCTACATTTGTTAGAAATATCTTTGTCCGCATTTATTCTCCTACTCTGCTTTACAACCGTTCATTTCCCAACATATATCCGCAAAGTTACAGTATTGGCAATGCCAATCTGATTTATGCGTTACTCCATCAATTACTTTAGTCTTCTGAAGTGCTGTTTTCTTTTTGTTGGGGTACGCTTTGTATGGACGTTCAGGTAGCTCTTTACGTGCTATCTTATCCATTACAAGCCACATTCTCTCAATGAGATTTTCAACGAATGGTTTGTTCAGCTCAAGAACGTGTACTGATTCCTCAGAATTGTTCTTATTATAATAATGTAATAATCCGTATTTAATACTTTCGCCGTACATACCTAGTTGTAGCTGTGCAAAGTGGTCATATTTAGGAACATCTTTGGCTCCAAACCAATATATTTCCCCTTGCTTGTTTTTTCCTGTCGTATATGGAAACTCTGCACTGCTTTTAAATTCTAATACCATTTTATCAGTGTCTAGTCCCATAAGCTTATCATCACCAGCGAACCTATCTAGTATACCATCAACTCTATAATGTAATAAGAAATCACCTTCGTGGTCATCTCTCTTTGGTATAAATATTTCACCGGGTGCTTCTTCGTAAAACTGCCATCCGTCTACCTTCTTGTATCTCTCTGATATACCTTCGTGTATAGCATCTCCCAAAGCAAATATTTTTAATTGTTTTGGCCCTATAGATGGGTTAGTTGCATCTATTCCAGATACGGAATAGAAAAGTTGACGCTCACATCGTGTTGCATCAGATGCATAAAATGTTCTGCGTGTTCTATTACTCTTCCATTGTATAGGTTTATCGAGATAAGTAAACAAATCAGCAGTATCTTCTTTTGTTAGTTCTAATATACTTTCATCGTATAATTCTTTTATCTTATCAAATTCTTCTATTTTCATTACCAATCACTCTCCTCGTGATTAACTATTGTTTCTCTCTTGCATTGTATGCATTCATATATGCTTTTATCTGCATCTTTATATACTAAACTGCATACCGAATAACAACCTGAGCATAGTGTAGCGCCATCTGGGTACCAACCGTAGGTACTCATCCAAACACCAACAATATTATCATCCATATCATTATGAATACAGTCAGTAACATATACCAACCTGCTTCACTTAAATCATTATTCTCACTCATTTCGGTCTCTCTTTTCCGTAGTATGGGTCGTCTTTTATTGTGGTTTTACCAATTACATTACCTGCGTTTATGTTTGCCATATCTTGGTATTGCTGTAGTATCTGACCAAGTTCGTCAACCCACTTACTTACTATGAGTTCAGTATATATATCATTCTTTAATTCGAATTCCATAACTTCTAAACTCGCTTTAAATCTTTCAAATCCGTTCATAGTTTTTCCTTTATTTCTCTCAATACTTTAAGTATTTTTCTCAGTAATGGTGCAGATGCGTCGTGGGGAGTACCTTTCACCATTGGTCTATCCGCTGGCATTTAATCCCTCACCTGCTTCTCTACTAGAGCTTCACACCATTCTTGATGTATATCCAATAAGTCCCAATCAATATCTTCTTCATCCTCTACTAGTGGAGTTTCATAACCACAACCGACACAATAAGCTGAGTGCCTCATTGTTTCTCCTCCCCAGTCTCACCATCACATTTACAGTTCTGATGTCCGTGCTCACAGTTACATATAAAAAGATTATCAAATGATGGTTTGCTTGGTTCTAGATATTTCCTGACCATTTTTATACTATCTCTAAGAGATTCATTGTCAGTAGTTTCTGCTATTTCAAACTCCATATCAGATAACATTTTATATGCTTCTTTTTCTGTCAAATAGCGATGTATTATCGCCATTAAATGTATTGCTTCATTTCTTTTTGTTACCATATTTCCTCCATAAAAAGTATAATAATCCAACAATAGGGCCATCTAAGATAGCTCCTATCAATAGCCATTCTGTCCATTCCATTATTTATTCCTCCATATATAATATTCTATTACTATAAACGTCCAAAATATACCAAATAACATTATGTCCAGATGATTAGGACTTTCGTAGTCGGTCCAACTCATCGTGGGTCATTCTCCCGTATAGGCCAATAACTGTTCTTATAAAACTTACCATTTTGTATTAAATTGTGGTAACAATCACACTCAGGTTCTAAACAATACTGGCATTTTCCTTCAAGTCTTCTCATTTTTACCTACCTTTTTCTTTTTTCTTCTTTTTAGTTTAAGCATTTCTTTCTTGGCAGCTATCCAACTCATCTTACCCATCTATATGTCCTCCATATACTTGTAATGTCATAGGTATATTCTTACGTTCACCTGTAAAGGGGTCTGTATACATATGTAAATCATCCTTCTTATATTCTTCTGCAATATGTTCTGAATTAATCTCCATATTTGTAATACAAGCATCCACTAAACCTTTCCAATCTACTGACCTCGAGAAATCGAAGTCCTGTGTTCTGTAGTATTTATCAGCTTTTGGTATCTTACGTACAAAGTTAGAGTCCACTAGACGTGCCATCGTGAATTGTATCATCTTTTTGGTTCTATTTATTCCTTTATTTGAAAGGTAATCTGTAATTTCATCGATGTGCACTGCGTCTGAGTCGCTCTCTGTTACTAAGTCGCCCCATACCTCTGCTTTAGGCACAAAATCTATGATATCTTTTCCAATTGGATTGATACCTATAGACATATCTCTAAATATACTTCCTGCTAGTTGGAAGGCAATAAAGTTATCCTCTGGAGTAGAGTATATATAATCTAAATCTTGTACTCTCTCTCTGTGATGAAACTTAGTTACTGCCTCGATAACATCGAAGTAATAATCTATAAATGTGTTTGACATTGTGTATGTTGCTGGTATAGTTGTACGTATGACGTCTGCACCTGGATTGATGACTCTTTTTTCTAGTGACATAGCTTCTTGTATTTGATTCTTTAATCCACTTGTTTCTATACGTGAAAGCTTCACTAGCTTGTCATCAGGTAGCATTCTACTTATTGCTTTTAGATGATGAACCTTTTCGTTTAACTCCTTACTGGAGAACGTAGGCAAACTTATTACTCTACGTTTCATCTCAACAGGGAGGGATGGTAGACTTTCGTTACCATCAGCAAGGTTCGTCATAATTGGTTTTGGGTCTAGTATGATTCTAATCGTACGTCTGCCTAAGTCATTCTTACTGTATATATACGGTCGGTCTTCCATCCACAATTTAATCATTGCTTCTAGATTTTGCGACGTAAGTATATTTTGTAGCTCAGGAATAACGCAACGTTTAGCTTGTGTTATAATCTGTGCACTATCTTCAGTAAGATGTCCTTTAGCAGACGACGAGTTTAACCATAATACATTGGGATTTCTACCTTCTAATCCTTCATCTCCATATACTAGTGAAGTGACAGCGTTCAAGATTTTAGTCTTTGCGCTTCCAGATTCACCTCGTATACATATAGATTTACCGGCTATGCCCCATAATAGTAAACTAAGAATACGGGTTTCGTGATTTTCAAGTATAGGGTCTCGTTTACCTAAAACAAAACATCCTTCAAAATATCGATGTAAATCGTTCAATGTGCTCTTTCGTTTGCTAATCATAACATATAACAGAGCTCACATAATTTATCTTCATCAATCTTAATAAAGAGTTCACACTCTATACATATACCTTCTTCACGAAATAACCACATAATTACTCAGCTTTGCCCATTCCTCGTTGTTCAGCTATAATTTCACTTGCGCTTTTAATTTCGGGACCTTCATTCATATCTTGTTGTTTCTTAGCAGCTTCTTCAGCTTCTTTTTGTTTCTTTTCTATAAATTCTGTCCATTTATCTTCCATATCATTTTCTTTCATAAATTCTTCAACAGACGCTATATTAGTTTGGAACTGTCCTTGCATATGTTGCATTTGTTGTCCCATCTGTTCTTGTCTGTCTACGTATTCTTTTAAAGCTTTAATAAGGAAGCTATAATTTTCTAGCATATTTAAACGGTCTAAATCATCCGTTTTTTCTTCTAGCCATTTCTCGATAGTTTCAAGTCGGCTTTCTAATTCTTTGTATTTTCTATTTGTTACGTTACTCATTTTTTTCTCCTATTTTTATTAATGAATTGACACCTATAAAAGCATAGTGTCCCAATTCAAGTGCTCCTCTATCCGTACGTGCACTAAATCCAAAGCGCACGGAGGCCGTTTCTAGTTTGACGAAATAAATACCATCCGTAAAGTTAAATACAAAGTAAACTTTGTGACCTAAACGTATTAGCTCAAGAGCTTTTTGTATTTTAACTGCGGGTACCATCGTCTCTTCGTACGCATCGTGCTTATTACGTCGAGACTTTATCTCTACGAACGCAGATTTCTTCCTGTCCATAGAGTGCGCACAGTAATCAAAATGATTGTACGCATTGGTTTTTTCAAATTTATTCCATTTACCAGCGGGAGCGTTGGATGTGAAAGCTTTTATAGCTTCCTGTTCCTTTTTAAGGCCCCATTCTTTATCTTTTTTTATATTGACCATATTTAATTTAATCCCATTTCAGCCCTATGTTTCCAGATTCTACAAGCATCAGCGCGGGATGGGCTATCTTTTA
>Ga0208299_1002423_pt1 | contig 12634 bp, 13 predicted proteins | sample 15_taG_FD_184089 | JGI IMG/M metagenome (GOLD analysis project Ga0208299, IMG submission 184089) | Marine viral communities from the Subarctic Pacific Ocean - 15_ETSP_OMZ_AT15312 metaG (SPAdes) (version 2) | ecosystem: Environmental > Aquatic > Marine > Oceanic | place: Pacific Ocean | collected...
CTGAGACATTATCTCGCATAGCAGTCGAAGCACGAATGATGGGACTGTCTGTTATTACAAATAATATGGTGGGAGCAACTAAGGAAGACTGGTTCAGCCTCAAGGGTGAGGAATTGATAGAAGTTATGATTAAAAAGAGAAAACTAATCCCAAACCTGATAGAGGAGTTATTCTATGAATAATCATTTTAAAATAATTATTCCTTTTTATAATGTAGAAAAATGGATAGGATTGACGATAAAAAGTGTAAAGGCGCAGAAGTATACAAATTTTCAATGCATAATAGTCAACGATATTTCCACAGACAATTCAGAAGAAGTTGTTAATAATGTTATAAAGGGCGACTCTCGCTTTGTTCTTATTAACAACGAAGAAAAGGCATATGCTCTCAAAAACATTTACGACGCGATAGAATATTCAAACCCTTCTTCGGAAGATATCATTATTACGCTCGATGGCGATGACTGGTTTGCTTCTGCTGACGTGTTATCATATTTATCTGATTTTTATGACAGGGAAAAGTGCTGGTTGACTTATGGAAGTTACGCCGAATATCCATCTGGAATAAAAGGAAAGTTTGCAAGACAAATACCTGAAGATATTATCAGAACGTCATCATATAGAACATCTCAATGGATGACTTCGCATCTTCGAACTTTCAAATATCACCTTTGGGACAATATTGATGTTGAGGACATGAAGGACGAGAGTGGAAAGTTCTATCAAATGACGTGGGATTTGTCATTTATGTTCCCTATGCTTGAGATGTCTGGAAATAAACATCGTTATATTGATGAAGTTTTATATATCTACAATAGAACAAATCCGCTAAATGATGACAAAGTAAATCATTCAATGCAGTTGGATTTCGAGCGAGAAATAAGGGGAAAAAAGAAGTATAGTAGAATATCACACGGCACCGATCCGTTAAATCTTTTAAATTCCAAAAGATTTGACATTGCAGCAAAAACAATTTATGCCAAAGATCTTTTGAAAAACACTGACAGTGAGTTCCCTGCTGAACTTTATATAGAACATTTAAAAGTATGGAACAATCTTCATGAGAAATCTCCTGAGAAGATAGGGGAAAAATCATTCCTGAATGCATTTGGCGCTTTATTGTCGGATATGAAAACTAATGGATTTGATTCCGAGAAGGGAAAAATACCAACAATACAAGGCTCGGCAATAAACGGAGCACATAGAATAGCAAGCAGTATAGTAACGAGAAATGAAGTAGAAACATACGAAGCAAGCATATCAGAAGGTCAGTACAATTGTAATTTTCAGTATTTTAAAAATAAAAACAATTTCGTCGATACTGGGTTAGGTGAGATTTATTTAGATGAAATGGCATTGGAGTTCTGTAGAAATAAAAATAATCTCTACACGATTACTCTATTTCCATCACATGATGCCAACTTGGAGCACTTACTTTCACACATAAACAATAAGAACGAAATAATATACTGTAAAAGAATTGCACTCAATGATAACGGCAAAATCAACTTTGTACACAACCTGTATCACAACGAGGGTTGGATAGGCAACAGACAGTCGGGATACCCAGGAGTAAGAGAAAAGTCAAGACTTTGTTTTTCAAAAGGGAACGATATTCATGTTATTCTTGTAGAAGAAAACAATATAGACAACATGGTGAGACTCAAAGAAGAAATAAGAAGTCTATGTAATGTCGGAAAACACTCTGTTCATATTAACGACACTCAGGAAGAGACTTGGAGAATTGCCTCCTCTGTTTATAATAAAAACAGCATACATCACCTTAACAATAAAAAAATAGCAGATACTCCAAATTTTAATTTGTATATTGAAAAATACTATGCTATAATAAAGAATAAAAGCGATAGACATGATTTTTGTGTGGATTCAAGCGCAGTGTTAAGTTCCTATGGATTAAGGGATTGTCGAGATTTGGATTTTTTACACCTAAAAAATATCACGCCGATATCACACAATATTGATTGTCATAACAAAGAAGCAGTTCATTATAGAGAAAAGAAGGACGATATAATTTACAATCCAAGGTTTCATTTTTATTCATTCGGAATTAAATTTGCTAGTTTAAATGTCGTAAAGGATATGAAGATTGATAGAAACGAAGAAAAAGATAAGGTAGATGTAAAATTGATAAGAGCAATAAATAAATGAAAGAATTAAATATGTACATACCCATAAGGGATGAAACCAATTTTATGATTAAATATTATCAATACCTATTCAATAAGTATTGGAGTAGTGACATACAGGTTTATTTTTTAGGATATAAAAAGCCAAACATAGAATTAGAAGATAATATGCACTTTGTCTCACTCGCACCAGAGAGAGATTCAAGTCCGAAAGCATGGTCAACTCCGCTAATAGAATATTTTGAAAGTATTGAGGATGAGTATTTTTATTTTAGTGTAGAAGATTTACTAGTAATAAGACCAGTCGATATGGAGCTTTTGTCGGCTTGTAAAGAAATGATGAATGAAGGTATAGGTAGAATTGATTTATGGAATTCAGTTCAATTTGGTCCTGGAAGACGCGGCTGGGTTGAATTTTTTAAAGAACACAAAGGCGTTAAATTTTGCCTACAGAATCAAAATCCTCCTCCGTCTGTATATAGAGTTTCTTGTTCCAATTCGATATGGAACAGGAAATGGTTTTTAAAGACAATGGAGCGAGGTTGGTCAACGTTTGATTGGGAAACAAAGGCAAACGATGGAAGGAATAATAGAGATGGGTTTGATGTTTTATCAACAATAGATCGCTGGACGCCAAGCGTTGTGCATTCTTTGAGTAATAAGAATTGGGGAAATAAAATAAATATCGACGGAATGCTGAAAGAAGATGTGGAGGAGATTTACAAAATGTCTGATGCGGGAGAGAGAAAAAGATTATTTGCATACACTGCCGACAATAATGTAATAAACTTGAAAGGATATCAGCCTAAATAAAATTATGAAAATGATTATAAGGAAACAATGCGTCATATGTGGAGGAAATCTACGCGAGCGCTATACATTTTATGATTTTCCAATATACATGGGAGTTACGAGCGATGCTGTCGAGAGTGACATAAGTTCAGATATGGTGTTTTCAGAATGCCTTGACTGCAACTGTGTTCAGCTTGGCAGCTTGATTCCATTGGATATTCTATACAACAAACCGCACAATGCGGCAATTGGTAAAATGTGGGATAAGCATCACTATGAATTCTATCAATTTATAAAAAGATATGCCAAGGGCACTATAGTGGAAATAGGCGGCGGAAATCTAAAATTAGCAAGACACTTGGAAAAAGAAAAATCAGTTGAACAAATAATCATACATGATTATAACTTTTATCAAGACGATGTGTCGAACAAGATTATTTTTAAAAGCCCTTCTAAAAGTTTAAACACGCAGCAAGTTAGCGCGGATATGATAGTCCACTCTCACTTGATAGAGCATTTGTACGAACCAGTTGATGATGTAATCGAGATGGCTTCCTCACTGCCGATTGGAGCACATATGGCGATAGCCATGCCGCTAATTGATGTGATGATTGAAGACAAGTTTACAAATGCAATGAATTTTGAACACACTTATATGTTGACATATGGTATGGCAGAGAGAATTTTGAATAGGGCTGGACTCAATATCGTTGATAAGAAATATTTCAGCCGTCATGTCGCTTTTATTGTTGCAGAAAAAACAAACAACAAGTCTGAATCTGTTTCAAAATATGAAGGTAATGTTAAGGCATTCAATGAATTCATAACACATTACAAAGAAGAGGTTGAGAAAATACAGAATCAAATAAATTCTAAGAAAGAGGATACTTTTATATTTGGAGCGCACATATTTACTCAATATTTATTTGGATTCGGATTGTCTGAGAACTTATTTTCGAATACTTTAGACAATGATCCAGATAAAATAGGAAACCGATTGTATGGAACCTCGTTACAAGTAAAATCTCCTAAAATTTTAAAAGATGTGGAATCGCCCACTGTTGTTCTTAAAGCTGCGATGTACACGGAAGAAATAAAGAAAGATATTCTTGAGAATATTAACCCAAATACAAAGTTTATTTTGTAATAAAACAGAGGATATAGTATGAGTAATTACAAGGAAGAACGCCCATGGGGTACATTTGAAAACTTATTGGATGTTGAGTATTGTAAGGTTAAAGAATTAGTAATAAAACAGGGCGGAAGACCTAGTTATCAATATCACCACAAGAGAAGCGAAGTTTGGGTTATTGTTCAGGGAGAGGCAGTCGTCACTTTAAATGATGTAGAATCAATATATAAAGTTGGCGAGGTAGTAACCGTTCCAGTTGGCGTTCCACACAGGATAGAAAATAAACAAGATGAAGAATTAAGGTTTATAGAGGTTCAAACTGGAACATATTTTGGTGAAGATGATATTGTTAGACTGAAAGATGATTATAACAGAGAAAAATCTGATGCATAACTATAAGGTATTTATACCTTGTGCGGGCACTGGTTCTCGTCTTGGGGAATTTACTGATAATATAAATAAGGCACTTCTATCAGTCGGAAATAAGCCCGTTATTTCACATATAGTCGAAAAATTTAGTGAGGATGCTGAAATAGTTATAGCTTTAGGATATAAAGGTAATTACATTCGCCAATTCTTAACTTTAGCATATCCGAGAAGAAACTTTACTTTTGTAGACATTGATGTATATGAAGGGAAAGGATCTGGACTTGGATATACGTTGAACAAATGTAGAAAATATTTGCAGAGTGAATTTATTTTTATATCCAATGATACTATTGTAACTGATGAATTGCCATCTTTACAAAAGATGAGCTTCAACAATTGGATTGGATATTCTAATGTAATTGGCGGAATAAATTACAGAACTCTGAATATAGGTGAAGACGGAATAGCCAATAAGTTATTCGAAAAAAACGAGTCACCAGAAAAACCAGCATATATCGGAGTTTGTGGCATTAGGGATTACAAAAAGTTTTGGAAATTAATCGACGAGAAGGCTATCTTGACGGGAGAGAGTTATGCTATTCAAAAAATGATGGAAGATAATATAAGATTTGATTCTATAAAATTTGAATGGTATGATTCTGGAAACAAAGATATATTGGAGAAAGCAAGAGAAAGATTAAAAGAAGATAATGAACCAAATATTTTAGAAAAACCAGATGAATCTATTTGGTTTGTTGGAGATAAGGTTATTAAATTCTGCATTGATAACGAATTTATTAAAAATAGAGCCACAAGATCCAAGTCACTAAGCCCATATGTTCCAGAAGTTTTAGACGTTACAGAAAATATGTATTCATATAAAAAGGTTAACGGAACAATATTTTCAGAAGCGGTAACAACTGAAAACTTCAAATTCCTATTGGATTGGCTAGAGGCGTTTCACGAACCCGTTAAAGTAAACAAGAAAGAATTTAAAGAAAATTGTAAGAAGTTTTACAAAGACAAAACCTATAAGAGAGTTGATGAGTATTTTGAAAGATTCTATAATTCAGATAGCGACAAGGAAGTTATAAATGGAACAAAAGTTCCTTCAATAAAATCTCTATTAGACAAAGTAGACTGGGATTGGATTTCAGACGGAACACCAGTTAGGTTTCATGGAGATTTGCATTTTGAAAACATATTGGTTTCAGAAAGGAACAGTCACAATACGCTGCCAATAACACTTTTGGATTGGAGACAAGATTTTTGCGATAGTCTAGATTACGGTGATGTTTATTATGACTTAGCTAAATTAATGCACGGATTGATTATATCTCACGACATCATAAATGATGATTTATACACTTTTGACAGATCAATGAATGAAATTAAATATGATTTCCTGAGAAAGAACATTAACATCGACTGTGAAGAAATATTTATAGAATATTTAGAAAAGTGGGGATATGATATAAAAAAGGTGAAGATTATGACGGCATTGATATTCTTAAACATATCAAAGTTTCATCACTATCCATATTGTCATTTGCTGTTTTATTTGGGAAAGAATCTGCTGAATAACAATTTGGGAAATTAATGGAAGACATAAAATTATACATAGGACCAATGAGTAAGAATGTCGTAGATTCCATAATAGAGTTTACAGAAGAAACTGGAAATAAAATTGGATTTATACCGTCTCGCAGACAGGTGGAATACAATGGCGGCTACGTTAATAACTGGACAACAGCAGAATTTTCTAAATATGTAAACGGTAGGGCTCCAATTGAAAGAGATCATGGCGGCGCTGGACAAGGGTACGAAGAAGATGATGGACAACAATCTTTTAAAGTAGATGCAAAATATTTTGATATCATACACATAGATCCTTGGAAAAAATATTCAGACATAAAAGACGGCATAAGTGAAACTATTAATAACATGCGTATGGTTTATAAAATAAACCCAAAAGTGCTATTTGAAATAGGAACAGAAGAAGCTATTAGGAAATTCACGCCAGATGAGTTAAATACGTTAATAAAGGCTTGTAATGAATTTGATTTCTTTGAAAACATCAAATATGCAGTAGTCCAATCTGGCGTCGGGATTGATTTGAGTAAAAGAATCAATACGGGAAAGTACGATGAAGGTAGGTTGGGCGAATTCATTGATGTTTGCAAGCACTGGAACATACTAAGCAAAGAGCACAATGGTGATTATTTAACGAATAAAGAGATAAAAGATAAATTCAGTATCGGATTAGATGCGCTGAATATAGCTCCAGAGTTTGGGCAAATAGAAACACTATGCTATCTTCAGCACTTTAACGCCATAGGCAATGGGATAGAAGACTATTATAGGATTTGCTATAAATCAAGAAGATGGGAAAAGTGGGTTAGCGATGACTTTTCACCTGAAGACAATAAGGAAAAGCTGATTAGAATTTGTGGACATTATGTTTTATCAAATAAAGAATTTATTGATATAAAACCAAACATAGACGACGAGATAAAGAGAACTATAAAGAATAAACTGAGGGATTTGTACGATGTTAAATAAATCAAAAACAATATTTTGTGATTTAGACGGTACTCTGGTTAAGCACTCTAATCCCATAGATGTTCAGAATCCAGACTTGGAACTTGAAGTTTTATCTGGGACACATGATAAACTTAGAGAGTGGGATTCGAAAGGCTATTATATAATAATAACAACTGGCAGAAAGAGAAGTGCGCGAGAATCTACGGAGAGACAATTGAGTAGGGCGGGCATTGTCTATGACGAATTGATTATGGGCTTTGGCGGTGCAGTAAGGTATATAATCAACGATACTAAACGCGACAGCGACGATCCTACTTGTTTTGCAATTAACGTGAAGCGAAATGAAGGGATAGCGGATATAAAATTATAAAAAAGATTTTGGAATTTATACAACTTATGTTATAATATATAAAGAACAATTGCAGAGAATGATATATGAATAAAATTTATTTTGCACCAAACTGGGGAATGACTTCAGATCAGATGGTGAGCGATTATATTAAGCAGACTCGCGGAAACACTGGTAGGTGGGGTGACATAGTTGTTGTTACCGATCCAGTCGAGGCTGAATACTTAATCATACAGGATAGGTGCGACACATCGCTGTTTTCATATTTTGAAGAAGACAAGAGATTGTATTTTTCACGAGAAGCTATGGATTCTACATCAATACACTCTTACCCAAATACTAAAAAGTATTCCTATTGGGACGATACTGGGTTTTTATGGACGAAGTGGTGGTATCCAAATAAGTCTTCTGGAGGAATCAATAAGACTTATGACGAGTTGTTGGCTGAAGAGTTGCCACCATATGATAAAGATAATGCATTAAGCTGTGTTCAATCGGACAAAAGAATGACAGAAGGGCATGTACTAAGGTACAATTTCCTAGCCAACTTCATAAACACTCGCCCAGATATTATTGACTTGTATGGCTCAATTAATTTTAGCAATAAAGAACTGAAAGACAACGATAAGTTTTACGCCCTAAGCAATTACAAATACTGTTTAGCTTTTGACAATCAAGATACGATAAAAAACTTCTTTGGGACTCAGTTTACGGATTCTATTCTATACTGGACACTTCCAATATACTGGGGCGGCGCAGATTTAAGTAGATTCTTTCCACAAGGATCTTTCATACAGATTGATATCAGAAATCCTAATGAACTGGACAGGGTGATAGACATCGTTCAGAACGATGACTATGAGTCTAGAATACCAGCGATTAAAGAAGCCAGAGAGCTTATATTAAATAAGTACAATATGTGGCCAATGATTAGCGAAATAATACAAACAGAGAGGCTTAGTTTTTGATGAAAACAATAAAAGAAATATACTCCGTACTATACAACAATTATAAGCACGATGATAGCTATTTTGATAGAGTAATGCAGTGCAACGACACTGAATATATACCAAAGGTATCAAATGCAGGAGACGTTATAAAGAGTGGGGATGAAAAACATCAGGTGATGCACAACGGGGTTCTAATTCATGAAGGTTGTTATCACCAATCGTGGGTTACTGAAATAATTACAGCCCTTAAGGGACATCATGAGCCGCAGGAAGAAAAGCTTTTTTATGAAATACTGAAATATGTTCCTAAAAATGGCACAATGATTGAATTGGGCAGCTTCTGGGCTTACTACTCGTTGTGGTTTAACAAAGAAATATCTGACGCAAGAAACATTATGGTAGAGCCGAATCCCTTCAAGGCGGATATCGGAAGAAATAATTTCCAATTAAATGAGTTCGATGGAGAATTTTTAAATGCTTATGTGGGAGACTCATATGAAGAGAAGTCTGCCTATACGGATGAAGTTGGCAACTATAGCATTCCAAGAGTATCTGTTGATTGGCTATTAGATCACTACTCTATTGATAAAGTTGATATCCTACATGCCGACATACAGCATAATGAGATGCAATTGATAGGTGGCTCGTCTAAATCTTTGTCAGACAATAAAATCGATTTTATATTCTTGGCAACTCATAGCACTCAAGTACATCAAGCAATAAGGGAAAATCTTGGATATCACGATTATCACATATTGGAAGAATATTATCCACATCAATCATTCTTTGACGATGGTTTAGTATTGGCGTGCTCTTCAGATGTTATCCTAAACATTGATACTTCAAAACTAAAGATATCAAAGAAGAGTTAAGAGTGAAACAAATATATTCAAAGGTTGATAAAAACTGCCTATTGTTGACTCTGAATAGGAGAGAAGACATAAGCAGCAGCAGGGTAGATTTAAGCCCTGAAGACGAATATCTACAATGTGCTGCGAAATCTCTCGTTAAAGGAACAAGGTTTAAGCCTCATAAGCATAACGAGTTGGTTAGAACGACAGACAGGACTCAAGAGGCTTGGGTGTTTTTGAGCGGAAGAGTAAGGGCTAAATTCTATGATTTAGACGATTCTCTCATAATGGACACTGAATTGGTAGCTGGAGACTGTGCAGTAGTTTTTAAAGCAGGGCATGGATTCGAAGTCTTGGAAGACGATACAATAATTTATGAATTTAAGACAGGTCCGTATTTCGGGCAAGAGGCTGATAAAAGCTTTATAGAGGAAGATGGTGTATAAATACGATACTAAAAAATTCCCATTTCAAAATTTAGTCAAGGATGTTTTCCAAGTTGAAGATTTAGAGAAGTTGCACACGCACTATAATTATCCGACTGGCATGTGTACCATGGAGGATAATTCTAACTCTTTATATCATCAAAGATTTTACGATAAACTAAGAACTGGTTGGGTTGAATTTATTGATGTCTATGAAAATTTTATAAAAGAAGTGGTAACTGACACCGTTGAAGAAGATTTTATTTTTCAAACAACACCGACGTTGAGAGTTCATCTAGTTGGAAATTGGGCAACTCCTGAGTTTCATTGTGATTCACAAGCTGGATATAATCATCCAGATGGAGAGATTAATTTCATAATACCTCTGACTGAATGCTATGACACCAATAGCCTATGGCTTGAGTCTAAGCAAGGTGCTGGAGATTACAAACCTGTTGCTATGAAAAATGGAGACTTGTTTAAGTTTTATGGCAATACATGTAGGCACGGAAACAAGGTTAATGTAACGAATAAAACGAGAGTGACTTTTGATTTTCGTATTCTTCCTTTGAGCAAATATAAGCCAGAAGATTTCTCTCAATCAGGAACAAGAAATATGAAATTTGAAATAGGTTCGTACTACAAGGAAATAAAATGAAAATTAATCAATTTCAACCATACATTGGAGATGAGGAATACGAGGCTATTAAGTCATGTTTTGACGATAATTGGATTACAGAAGGTCCAAAATCTAAGGAGTTTTCTGATAAACTTTTAGACTTAATGGGCGCGAAGTACGGAGTTTTTGCGCAAAATGGAACACTAGCGCTGTATATCGGTTTAAGAGCTATTGGTATAGGAAGGGGCGACGAAGTTATTGTTCCTAACTTTACTTTTATAGCTTCCGCAAATGCAGTTGAGATGTGCGGTGCCAAGCCAGTATTCGTTGACGTAAATAAAGATGATCTTCAAATTAATATAGAAGACTGCAACAGAGTTCTAACTAAGAACACAAAGGCTATAATGCCTGTCCATGTATTCGGATTATCTGCGAACATGGACGACGTGATGGAATTCGCTAAAAATAACGATTTGAAAGTTATTGAAGATGCCGCTCAAGCGATAGGAGTGTCTTGGGACAACAAACATTGTGGAACATTCGGAGATGTTGGTTGTTTTTCTTTTTTCGCAGATAAAACTATAACAACTGGCGAGGGAGGGTTCGTCACTACCAACGATGAAGATACTTATAACAAGTTATTGTTTTTAAGAAATCAAGGCAGGATAGATCGCGGCTCATTTATACATCCAGAAATAGGTTATAATTTTAGAATTACTGATATACAAGCTGCGATAGGTATAGTCCAATTGGGAAAATTGGATGACATTATTAACAGAAAATTAAATATATTAGAAATGTATAAAGATAGACTAAACAATATAAGCGGAATTCGAATAATAGAGCCAAAATCTAAATCCAACCATGTACCGTTTCGAGTCGTGCTGATGTGCGAAGATCCTGTGGAAAATCTTATGGACTTATTTACGGACAATGGCATAGAGACTAGAACTGTATTTTATCCACTTCATAGGCAACCTTGTTATAGGAATGGAGATGAATCTCTGGACTTGACTTACGATAGTACGCTCTCTACTTCAATTTATGCATACGAACATGGAATATGTCTACCTTCATATCCAGAACTGGAAGAGCACAAAATTGATTACATCTGCAATGTTCTCAAGGAATATTTTGATGTATAAAGGAAAGATTGTAAAATATTATGATGATTTGTATCATAATAAAGATTATGCCGCCGAATCTAAATTTATAGAGGAAAATTCAAAATTAAATAAGGTATTGGATGTCGGATGTGGCACTGGAACTCATATACAGAATTTATATAAAAATAATAGAATGTTCTTTGGGATAGATCCAGAAAGTGAAATTATAGAAAAAGCCAGCATTAAGTTCAAAGACAGTTCAAATGTATTTTTTAAGAACTGTCATGTTAATGAATTTACAGAAGAGTCAAGCTTCGATACAATAATCAGCATGTTTAATGTTGTGAATCACATATTGAACGAGAGCGACTTAGAACTATACTTTAAGTCTATTTCAAGGTTGTTACTCAGCGGCGGAACTTTTATATTTGATTGTTTTAACAGTGATGCAGTTATTAACGATAGTCCAAAAGATACTGTAAAAGAAGTTATTTCTTCATCTGTAGGTGGCAGTTATATGGTGTCCTGTACTCCTGTGTTTGACAGCAATATTGGATACATGAAAATGGATAATAGTGTTAGGGTTTTTTACTTAGATGAAGAGGTGGATCGTTTCGATTACACATTGGAACATCGAATCTGGCTATTACATTTTTTAGAGGGATTGGTTGAAAAGTACAATATGAGAGTAGAGAAAATAGTTTCTAATTTTGATTATAGCAAGAAAGCTTCCAATAGAGATTATAAGATAACATTTATTTGTAAAAAAGGAGACTAAACAATGTCTAAAAAGAAAGCATTTATAACTGGAATAAACGGACAAGACGGAAGCTATCTATCCGAATATTTATTAGAACTTGGATATGAGGTTCATGGAATAGTCAGAAGAAATTCAACATCAGAGAATCAAAGCACTAGGTTGGAGCACTTTGAAAGCAATATAAACACTCACTATGGAGACTTGTCGGATCAGGGAGGAGTAGAGAAGATATTAGACGCCATACAACCAGATGAGGTGTATAATCTTGCCGCCCAATCGCACGTTAGAATAAGTTTTGATATACCTCAATTCACAGCGCAAACAAATGCTATCGGCGTATTAAACATGTTAGAGGCGCATAGGAGATGCTGTCCAAAGTCTAAATTTTATCAAGCTTCGTCGTCGGAAATGTTTGGACTAACAGTTGACGAAGACAATTATCAAAGAGAAACTACAACAATGAATCCTGTCTCCCCTTATGGATGTGCTAAAGTATTTGGATACAATATTGTGCGAAACTATAGAAGGGCATATGGATTGCACACTACGAACGGAATACTGTTCAATCACGAATCTCCCCGTAGAGGATC
>Ga0208299_1002424_pt1 | contig 12622 bp, 14 predicted proteins | sample 15_taG_FD_184089 | JGI IMG/M metagenome (GOLD analysis project Ga0208299, IMG submission 184089) | Marine viral communities from the Subarctic Pacific Ocean - 15_ETSP_OMZ_AT15312 metaG (SPAdes) (version 2) | ecosystem: Environmental > Aquatic > Marine > Oceanic | place: Pacific Ocean | collected...
AGTTCTCGGGGCCTCCCACTCCACCCATAATCTCGCTGACCATATTCTGCTGGATAGCCTGCTGGCCCTCAATATAGGCTTCTGTCACATGGGGGGGAATACCAAATTTATCTGAGATTTCTTTGTATGAAGTTTCAGAGAGTTCCCCAGTAGTATTGAACTCTTGGGTATAGGGGGCAACGGTCTCATCAGTCAGGTTTTCAAAGTAGTCCCCTCCGGCCTCTTCTTCCCCTCCCCCTTCTCCCTCTTCATACTCTTCAGTATCGCCCGAAGAAATCTTCTTCTCTGCCTCAGCATATGCCTTAGCCATTTCCTCGGGGCTACTGAACTTATCGGGAAGCCAGTCAGGACGCTCCCCAATGGGGGCCTCTTCCATTTGTGCTTCTTCTTCGGTCACGATATTTTCAGCCACTTCGTTGTCCTGAGGACCCTCGGAGCCTGTTTCACCCCTGCGAATTTCTACCCTGTCCATGTGTTAACCTTCCTGTGGTTGTTGTGCTTGTAATTCTCGCTGCTGCATCATGCCCTGTGAGGCTGCATCAACGACCTGAGGCCCATACTGTTGAGCCATTTGCATCATCATAGCCTGTTGCTGTTCCTGTGCAATCTGTTCTTCACTCTTAATCAGCCCATCGGTGTCAATACCAAGGGAAGCAGCACGGCGATCCATGTACTCCCTCATGTCTACGAACTGTCCAAGAGCCTCGACACCCAAGACCTGAGCGACACCCTGAAGGAAGATGTCCAGCCTGTTGAGGTCGTTCCCCCGCCCAAGGGCATCAATGCCGGTGACAATAGCGGGAGTAACAAGATCCTTGGGGATCTTAGGTAGCCGACCGGAGTCAAGCATTCGGTCCATAAATCGGTTAACAATCGGCAACTGAGCCTCTTGGCTGAGAAGGGAGTACACCCCACCCAACTGACGCTCAATCGACTGTGTAACCAGACGTACTTCCTCAGCCGTTACTCTATCCGCATTACGAATAGTTGATTCAGTGAGTAGGAACGCATACGAGAGACGCTCCTGAATGGTTTGCATTGTACTGAGTGCAACACTGAAATCCGCTTGCTTACCCACTTGGAGAACTGAAACATCTGATGCACTTCCTTCCCTGATGCCCCCATTTGGGGACTGGGCGAGCGTCCGGGCACGGGTGGTCCCATTAGGATTGACCAAGAAGAGGACCTTAGCCGAAGCCGCAGACCCCTCAACAATCGCCTGTGACAAAGCCTCCAGTGACTTTAGGTCTCCCATATACTGCTCGACATACCCCCTGCCCCAGTCCTCCCCGTCAATTTGGATCATCCTCAGGGCAATAAAGGGAGACTTACCTTTATCATAGGTAGCCTCAGTGCCGGGGATCATAACCCCACTAGTCTCTTGGTAGACTTTCACCTTTCCCTTTGCCGTTGTGTGGGCACAGGTATAGATGTCAACGGTCTTGTCGGTTCCCGTCATGGAAGCCTTAGCGTGTTCTTGCACCTCTTTCGGGAGAGAATCAGGAGTAACACATTCCTTGATAATGATCTTCTTTACTTCCCCAGAGGGGTCCCGAACCACAACATATCGGTCCATCTGGAAGACCCGAACCCTGCCCTCGTCGGGAACGTGGACTAGTACATTTCCTGCAACAATGAGGTGTTTAATCGCAGAGAACAGGGAGGTTCTAAGACCAGATAGTTCGACCTCTCGCATGATAGACCGTTCAATCTCGGCCATCGTGTGGTCAATTTCATTCTTGATCGTTGGGTCGATCTGTTCTAGATCCCTCTTAGCCTTTTCATCCAATACTAGACGGAAGAATGGGGCATTGGGAGGCAGGAGGGAAAGCAGAAGCGCACTTGCTAGATTATTGACACCACGGGCTCCTACTGATTGGAAGGGGGTGTCATAGGACGTAGCACTGCTATTCCCCTCATCAGGGATAAGCATGGGGATAGTCAACTTAGCCGAATCGCGGGCACGACTAAGGGTTATATCCCGATTAGTACAGAGTTTCGTGTAGAGCCCCTGTATTGTTTGTGGGTTCTGCATCTGGTTGCCTCTTAATTCTTAGGAAGGTTGGGGCCTGACATCTTCGTCTTTTTCTTGTATCCCGCCGACGGAGAGGCAGCCCCGGGGAGGTTGACTGAGGGCTTTGAGGCCCCCGTAGTCCCGCTTCGGGTTCGTCGGATTCGGAGGGAACCTCGTCCCCGCTGTCCTCGCTTAAGTTCCTCACTCGCGTCCTGCCCACGGGTGTCTGCGGACATCTGCTTTTGTCTGATAGCCTCTGCCGCGACTGCGGACTGCTGAAGGTGGCTGGCGGATTGCTGCTGACTTAAGGACAAGTTGTTAAGTTGGTCCTGAAGGGCCTGATTCTGCATAGTAAGTGCGTCCAACGCTGCCGAATTATCGGGCTGTGTCGGTGGCATAATAATCTGAGGAGGAGGCGGGGGTGAACTAGAGGAAAAACACATCTTTATTCTCCGTCTGGGAATAGGGTTTCATTTTGTCTTTTGTGCATCTCAATAAGGAAATCCACGACTGCTCTAGAGCCTGCCGCAAACCAGATCATTCGGTCTTTCTCATCTAACTTGGGGCATTGATCGGGAAATCGTGTATCAAGAGCCTGAACCATGTTCAGGGGCACTGGAGGAAAGCGGTCGTTATCAACCATAATTTACTCCTTAACCTCATCGAATGGTTCGACAATTTCTTTGAACTCACTAGGTCTCAGGTGGATATTGAGGAGTTCTCGGGACTCTGGGTCCCTGATAAGAGCCCTGAGTATCTTGTTGAGTGCCCTAGCACCTATGCCACGGGCGTTCTCCTCGGTAATCTTCTCATTATTCTCGTAATTAAAAATGTCAACTACCGCAGGCCAAGGCCTCAATTGCATTTTTTGCTCCAACGATGGTGGTCTCCGCTTCGCCATTACTAGTCTCCTTCTTTGATTGAATATAGCCATGGAACAAGATCACATAATTAATGATGTCCAGAATAGTATCCTCAAGGGACTCATCGGCCACCTTTAGAATCCCTCCCTCACAGAAGGTAGACAGCCGGGACATCTTATCTGTCAATCGTACTCCAAACCCCTGTTCCGTGCTGCTGAACCCCATGGCCTCGCAGCGTGTGAAGTTAGCAAAGGGCATAGACTTATCTTGTCCCCCCGCATAATCGTGGTTTTTACGCTTCATCAACTCAAACGCCTTGTTGCACATTTCATTGTGAAGGTTTAGTAGTTCATCCCTGTTCATTCGCATACTCCTTAGGTGACCACATGATCACCTCTTCTTTGTCAATATCGTACTCTCCGTATCGGAGGATTCGGGCAACCCTTGCCTGAACCAATGCTTCCTCCTCACACAATCCCGCGTTCTCATAGGCCTGCACAACCACCTCCCAAGTGGGGGTAGATAGAAGGCGAGCGGCTCTCTTGGGTCCGATGCCCGGACACCCAGAGTAACCATCGGTAGCATCTCCCATTAATGACTGGAGTAAGTGGTTGTAGTCAGCCTCCTGTTCGTCAACCGATACCACTCCCTCCTCTGGTTTTTGGGGGTTGTAATGTAAGCCGGGGATAGTACGGAGGTCTTTATCTATCGTGACAACAATGAGATCCCCATCTAGATCCTGCCAGCCCCCCGCCAAGAGGCCAAGGACATCGTCCCCCTCAAGGTTGTTGAAGTAGTAGGTCTCAAAGTTATCTTGAATGTATTCCCTCATGGGAAGGAAGGCCAGAGGTTTCCGGTGGACCTTCCGATGAAGTTTATAGGTGGGTAGTATGTCCTTTCGCCAGTTATCGGGACCCGACAAGGTCATTATCACCCTGTCCCCTCCGGTATGTTCGGTTATGTTTCTAATCCAAGCGTGGAGAATAGTTTTAGCCTCGCCCGCATCGGACACAAGAGACCACAAGTCATTCCCCCAGTGGTATTCCTCTTCCACAGCCTTGGTACAGTGGTATAAGCCGACATCCCCGTCAATTAGTAGTGTCTTCATTTACTTCCTCCTGTCCCCCCGTGAGGGATACCTTCGCCACAGATAGTAAACCAAATACACCGTGGAGAGACCCACCAAAACACACGGTAATTCCATCCATTGTGTCCGTCCGGTGCTGAGCAGCAAGTAATACAAAATCATCGTGCCTCTTTTGAAGTTCCTTAATCATTGCGTCGGTGTCCACAAACTCCAGAGGGTTGTTCATATCCGTCATAGTTGACTCGCTTAAGTTGTTTTATTTTCACTTTCAACTCAGCCCGTTCAGGCGAGGTTGCCTTGTGGTTTAGTATATCAAGGTTTATCAATGCCTGATACTTTTTCTCTATTAAATACGGCATCATCTCTCTCAGGGCATTCCTTGCGATATCACCGTGAGCAACCCACCTGTAGTGACTACGGTTGTTTTTACTTGGGGGTTCCTTTAGGTAAATCCTGCCACCCCCAAACCTAATAAAGTATTTCTCCAGTATGTGGGGGTTTGTGTTGTCTACCATTATGCGGTCAAACAATACACACCCCTCCCCGTCAAAGAATCCAGCAAGATACGATAACTCAATGTGTTTCAGCCCAAGTAGTTCCAATGGAATACTCCCCATCCAGCGGACAACGAAAGTTAAAGAACTCACCCGCCTGTCGGATGCATTCCACAGTAATCTCTCCTACCCTATCCGCATCCTTGGGGTCGCATTCAAACTGAATCTCATCGTGGATGTGGGCTACCTGCTTGTACTCAATACCCGAAGCAGTAAGCGAGTGGTTCATCAATACGGTAGCCTTCTTGACAACTATGGCACCAGCAGATTGTAGCAAAGTATTTAGAGCGGAATGCTTGGATCTTATCTTAAGCACTCTACCATCTATTCCCAACAAGTACCCATTGGTGTCTACTCTCATGTCTATCATAGACTTAAGGCGAGCCAAGGCAGGGGTCTTATTAAGGAACTGCCTTCGTAGTCTCCTACCCGCCGCTGCCCCCTTGTTTATTACGGAGCCTAGTTTCATATCCCCAGCACCGTATAGGTAAGCGTATATGAATACCTTAGCATCATTTCTCTCGTCTAGGCCCGCCGCCCGCTGATTAGCCGTGTGGATATCTCCTTCGAGTATCTCACGGGCATAGGCACCACCATCATACTTTGCCATATAGTGGGCCAAGCAACGCAACTCCAGACCAGATAGGTCAACCCCTAGAAGCACCTTGTCCTTGGGGGCGGTAAACAAGTCTCGACATTCGCTACCCCAAGGGGCAGACACACTTGGTACTTGCGCTAGGTTCGGCCCAGCATGGGTACAGCGGCCCGTCACGGCCCCACAGGGGTTGACCCTGCCGTGAATGCGGCCACCCTTTGAGAGCCTGAGCCACGCCTCCTTCCCTTCCGCCAACTGCCCAAGCCGTTTACCCAGCATGAGATATTCAGCCAACGGCTGTGCCTCTGGATAGTCAAGAGAACGAAGGATAGTCTCATCAACCTTGGGCCTACCATCAGGAGTAAACTCCTTAGGCTCCCACCCATACTTCTCAATAAAGGCATTGGCAATCATTACCCTTGAGCCGGGGTTGAAGGGTGTTTTCTTTATCCTGAATGGTCCCGGCTTTAATAGGGTACCCTTCTCCCCCGCTTCCACTGCCTCCTTCTTTGTCCTATACTTTTTGGTTGTGTCGGCTATCCAATAGGCACGGGTCTTCATGGGTTCCTCCTTGGGAGGGAAGATAACCTGAAGTTCCTCTTCAATAGCCAAGTGGCAGGAGACAAGTTGTTGATGAAGTTTGCCTGCGGCTGCCTCATCGAACTCCATGCCGTTACGCCACTGATCCCTGATTACTTCGGCAAAGCCATGCTCAAGGATGACGGCTTCGCCATGTATATTTAAGTGAGCATTGGTGTGTTTGTAAAGAGCAGAGGTCACTATAACATCCTGCTCACAATACCTACGCATCTCCTCGGTATACTGACTCCAATCCTCTGGGTCAGCACCGAACTCCCCCTTCTCCTCGCCAAGACGTAGGCCCCAAGCCTTTAGACTATGGGAACCAACTAAGCGAGGGGGAAATTCCTCACGTTCAGCATCCTGTTGCCGAAGGTCTGTCCACCCAAGGCGGGATAACACAAGGGTGTCGATTACTCGACCCTCTGGTTCCCACTCGGGGTACAGTTTCTGCAAAGCAGGGATGTCAAAGTTGATAATGTTGTGACCAACGATTACATCTGAACGACGGAGGATGTCAAGAGCCTCAGTGAAATCACCATTGTATGAAACAACCTCACCAGAGGGGTACGACATTAGGGAGATGCATAGTATCTTCTCAAGACCATCAAGAGAACAGAAGTCCTCAATAGCAGTGGTCTCAATATCAAAGACAGTTGTCTGCATCGTTAGCCTCCCTGTTGGTTAGGTACCTCTACTGTATCAGGGGCTACCCACTCGGTAAGCCTGCCTGTCTTCTTGCAGTATTCCAACTGACAGGCTAATCCTGTATCACCAGAATACCTGTTCTTCAGAACCCTGAGTGTAAGCACATTGGCTTGGATGTCATCCTGCTGGTTTCTTTCCATACCCACCACTCCATCAGATAACTGGGCAATCGCATGGCTACCCCGGAGTTGGCTCAGGCTAGTCTGGGCACCTTCCTCGTGACCCCGACCATCCGGTCGCTTAAGGTGGGACACAAGGATCAGAGCGATACTCAGTTCCTCTACCAGACTACGCAGTTTGGTCATGGTGTTGTCGATGATCCGACGCTCGTCACCCTCACCCATGCCACTGACCACAATACTCAGGTGATCAAGGAAGATGTGGGTACACCCCATAGACCGACTCATGTAACGTATTTGATTCAGTAGGTTCTCCGGGTCTTGACTCCCGAAGTGGTCATACAGGACCATTCGGCCTGACCCCACTGAATAATCAAACGCTTCCCTCTTCTGTTCCTCCGTCACCCCGTTCTTCTCCCACAGGTGGGGAGGACAGTTCATGGCTACACCCATAACACCCTCAGCCGAACGCTTGACGCTCTCCTCAAGTGCAATGTAGCCTACCTTAAAGCCTTGAACAATCAGGTAGTGACACAGTTCTCTGCATACTGAAGACTTTCCGATGCCGGTACCTGAGGTCAGGGTAAGCAGTTCACCCTGCCGGATACCAAACAGTTTGTCATTCATGCCAACCCATGGGAAATCCACGGACATGACCTGATTGTCTTCCATGATGACATCCCACAGGTCTTCACCTGCGACCACCCCATCAGGACGGAAGACCTTAGCACCCCAGATAGCATTGACAACCTCTTCCCCACGCCCCTCAATAAGGCATTCATTGGGGTCCTTTCCGGGTAGAGTATTGACAATCTTAGCCTTGCCGGGCGATAGCATCATGGCACACTCAGACGCCGCAGCACGCCCCGGATCGTCTTGGTCGAAGCATAGTACAACTGAGTCGAACTTTTCTAACCAGTCAATATGCTTGGCAATAGACTTGGCTGCACCAGCAGCACCATTGGGGATGGACACCACCGGCCACTTGTTTCCGAATAACTGAGAGACGGTAAGGGCATCAATCTCTCCCTCACACACGGTGACCATCTTGCCACCCTCTCGCCACAGATGTGACCCCCAAAGGCCTGTCTTCTTGGGTTCCCCAAGCCAGACAAAGTCCTTGTTAGGGAACCTAAGTTTCTGAGCAATGGTCTTACCATCCTCATTACGATAATTAGCCACATGAACAGCGTTACCATTGTAATCGCCTACACCGTAGTCCCACTTCTTGCAGGTATCTTCGGTAATAGAGCGTTTGTTCAGTGGCATGAACTCACTCTCGATCAAATTAGACACAGGTCTAGTCTCCTTATGTGTTGTGCCATCAGGGTGTTCGTAATGTCTACACCCAAAACAGAAACCGTGTCCATCGCTGTACCTAGCCAAGTTATCCTTGGAGCCACAGGATGGACACGGTTCTTTCTTGACGAACTCAGACGAGTCGGTATTGTGCATACTTCTTTCCCATCGGATCTGCTCGGATGTCAGTAATAATAGAATGACCTTCCCGCCGCAACTCAAAGATACAAGGGGCAAGCCTCATAATCCCGTAGCACCCTATAGCCTCCAGTGGCGTGATGCTCTTGCGATAGAGAAGGTGTTCCAGCACTCGACTCTTCTGGGTTTTGTTTCCCTTGTTACTCGGTAACTTGTCCTCCTTGAAGAGGGTCATCTGCCTTGCCATTGTTAGTCTCCTTGTTATTGGCAATGATGTTAAGGAACTTGTCCGTGTCCTCGATACGCAGAACTACCAGCCATGAGGGGTAGTTGTCCTCACGCATGAGAACCACGGGGACATCCATGTCCCCGCAGTCTCCCTCGGCTTGTCGCATGAAGTGCGTTGCGGCAATCCTTTGCCTACGTTTCACTTCAACATGAAGGTTATCACCAGCATGCAACAGGTCAGCAGTGAAAGCACCGCCAGCCTGTGCAGACCGGATGCATTGAGGGGCGAACCAGTGTTGCCTGACGTAGTCACGCGCCTCCAGTTCGCCCCTCTTACCCTTTGCTTTAGAATTCATGGTCACCTTCTTCGACATCTGCGGCTACTGCCTCAGCCATCGGAGTGGGTGCTGTCTTCAGGGCCTCACCTTCGGAGGAGAAGCCGTGATCCTCAGCGTTGCCGCCAGTATCTCGTTCGATAACCTTGAGGATCTGTACCCCACGGATACGAAGAGACACGCCCGCCCCACTGCTTGAGACATTCCAACCATCAATGAAGTGGCTAACCTTGAGGACACTGCCGTTACCAAGAAGGGGTACCTTCTCGAACGGAATAGTCCCACCATCGGGGCCGAAGAACTTAGGCTTGCGGTCGAACTGCTCGCCGGTCTTAGTAGTCCCCTTGGCCTTCATTGAGAAGGTGAACTGAATCATGCCAGACGGATTACCATCCTTATCTTTATGCTCAGAGTAAGGCTTGTTGGCCTTCTTGAGTGTCTTCTTGTCCGCCTTCTTGCACTGTTCCGCATAATTCTCATCGTACAATCGGTCAATCTCCGCGACGAACTCCTTACAATCGACGGGGTCCATCAAGAGTTTGACATTGTACTTCCCACCGGAACCCTGCCAAGCATCGTTGGGTCCCATATCCGGCACAGTAAGCGACGGGTAAAGGGCGTTGCCTGCGGGGGAGGTGAGTTGTGGTTTCTGTGCGTATGCCATATAGTTGTTTCCCTTTGTTTTTACAGAAGTTAATTCCAATAGTACATGCTATCCAACACCTTAGTCAGATCCATGTTTCCTCTTTTCGGGACATCAGGTAAGTGTACACCAGAAGGCAGTAGGTGTGCCGCTTGCTCTGAGAAATCAGACAACAAGTCATCAGCAAATATGTTGTATGCGCTCTGTCTTATACACCCACCAAATAGTCCCACGTTTTGGGCATGAACGGAGCCGTTGTCGTGGCAAGCGAGTACATCCTCGATGCCTTGATCCTCTGCCATGCATACTATCTCTCCCAATAGTCCGCCAAGTCCGTCAAGTGAGTGGACATAGTTGGCAGCGATAGCATTTATATTCTTCCTTCTATCTCTTTCGTCTGTTGGTACCCTAATACGGTGCTGCCTTACGACCGGACCAATGGAAGTCTTCACCTCATGCTTACGCATATTGGGGTAATCCATTTGCACAAGGAAGTTGTTGGGGGTGTGCCATCTAATGGTGGTTTCGTTATCCATAAAGATACCCGCAACCTCTCGTAACCACGCCATGCCAACCTGTGCCGATTGGACTACCTCACTGATCGCCTCCCATATTAGTGTTGCCAAGAATCTACAAGGCCGATAGGTCTCATCCCCGAACGGGTTCGCCCTCCCCCCAGACAACTGCTCGTAGAACCATTCGGTCGTATACTCGTGGCAAGAATAGAAGACAGCACCATACGTCAGTGTCATTGTTTGCCGCTTGGTTGTCTTCCTCGTTATCCCGAAGTGCAGCCAAGTAGAGGCGTAGGGGTCGGCACTTATCATTAGTTTTTCCATTACTCGGTCGGCAACATCTTGGTAGATATCACCGGGTGTATCTCTAGGCAGTACATTGGTGGCATACCCAGCGATGGGGTCGAGTAGTAGTTTAGCGTATATCTGCAACCCCTGAGTGGTGGCATCTTGTGAGACTGGGAGGCTGGAGACAAACCCCATGCCGCAATCCAAGAACGCCGACCACTCACGGGCAGCAGCAAGGAAATGCCAAGGTGAATCTGCGTCACACCATTCCATATTACGGAAGGGATCTTTAGCGACAGCCCGAATCATCTTTTCATTTTCCTCAACCCATCCTACCCTATCGTTGAACGAGACTTTGTCGTGTCCCCATTTGTTTGCGGCCTGCACTGCTAACCATGAGACACCGTTGTTGTCGGTGATGGGTACCCCCCGTGCAAAGCGGAGGAGAGAGCGTGCCCAGTCAGGTCCCTGAGGGTGAAGGAATGATCCAACAGGATAATCCCTCGATCTAAAATCCAGTTCGTGACAGTAGTGAATGGGTGTGGCCTCAAACTTGTCAGCCAAGTAGAGAACCTTAGAGACTTGGAGCCTCTTACTTTGTTGCCTCTCATTCTCAAAGTGTATGCGTGCAGCCTCGCGTCTCCAGTTCTTTCTTGACTGCTCATTCTCTGCAATGTCTAGAGGCTTAGAGGGTAATGGCTTATCCTCGCTAGAGGGCAGGCCACCCACTGCATACCCATTGTCCCAGAAGTGTCTCATTATTGAGGTTAACTCTGGATCAATGGAAAGGGGGGTGCGCTGAAGCCTGTTGATGGATCGGTATACCTTGGGCATATCCAAACCATTAACCTCTTTAGCGTACTCCCTGTTGTATGCCTTAACTATTCCACGGGGGAGAAGGGTGGGACTAAGGTAGCCCCCCGGCTTGTCTGGTCCCCAGTCTTTCGGTGGGCGTACCATCGGCATATGTACTGGCTTAAGGATCTCACACCGCTCATGGGAGGCCTTGAGCCAAGCCAACAAGTCATCGGAGGGGCGTACCAAAGTCACCGCTCTCCCCCTCTTATCCCCCCTCGTTGTGATATCAATGATGCCTGTTGACTGCCTCAGTAATTCAATGCAGACAATACCAACAGACACTGCATCCTTCTTAGGCCAAGACTTAAACACGATATCGTTATACCGTGCAGTATTCTTAATGAACTTAGCCTTTGTTTCGTAGGACTTGTGTCGGTCTATGTTCCGGTGGATGTGGTTCCAGAGGGCTGGCTCGTTCTCCTTAACATAGGCGAACTTTAACTCATCCTCAAGTAACCGGGCTACATGAACTGCTGTCGAGGTTATCTTCCTGTGTAACGACATACAATCCAACACACACCGGGCGGTGATAGCGGCTACAACTGGGGGGGATAGTTGGGACAGGTACTGGTGTGCCCTGTGCATCCTGCCCGGCTTATCCTCTGCGTCTTTCATCCACTGAACCAAGGCCTCACCCATAAGGGTGGTAGCCTCGGCCAGCAGACGTTGACCGGGGGGCGTGGTGGACTCGATCCCCAGTTCTTTAGCCTTGTGTACGGCAGCCCAATACCTAGACTTGCCAAGTTCCACCATCTCCAGTTCAAGATCAGATTGTCTCAAGTTCTATACCTCATGGTCATCCTGTAATTCCATAAGGATAACCCTAAGTTTGTTACCTTGGATGCCAGACGCAAGAAGTTGGGTAGTAATCAGTTCCCAGATGACCATCATAACACCACCCGTCATGCCAATACCCTTGGATTCATAGGTTTGACACAGGGATTCCATGCTATCGTAGATGATTTCCCCTAGGGCAGTACATTCTAACATCTGCTTTTCAATTTTTTGGTCAGACATCAGAAGTCCCCCTCGGGGATAGCGACGGGGTCCTTCAGGTTGGAGTGGGCAAGTGTCCCAAACTCCTGAGAGAACATATTGAACATCTTTGTCATGCCATCCTTAGCCTCGAAGCCCGACTTACCACGGGCCTGACTAGTGTATGCCTGCATGAGACGCCAGACAGTATTGTCCCGCTTAAACTCCTCATGCTCAGGCTTGAGCCAATGCTTGTACACAGTGAGGGCACCGGCTGCATTGATCGCACCCCTGTGGGCAGTGTCAAGGACAAACGCCCTTACCTGCATCTGGTGTGCTTCACTGGATGGGTCCAACTCTACCTTCTTGAGTGACTCAATAGTCTGATGTAGACGGCGACACTCAGTGAGGATGCGGTTGGACATGGTAAGAAGGCGGCTCTTCCATCGGGGAAGTCCCGTCTTTGGGTCCACAGAATTCACATGGGTAGTGTGCTTGGCACGGTAGATACCCAGCGGTGCTGAGACAATACCATTACCACAGATAAAGGTACGGTGACCTGCCCCCAACTGAAGGCTATGCTTCTTGTTGTGGCTATTGAGCAGGAAGGCTTCCCATTGGAACCCCCTCGTATCGGGGAGGCTTCTATGGGCTATCCCCCATCCAGCGTACATATTGCTACGGCAATCGTCGTTAGTGAGGTAGATAGTCGGCTCACTAAGAACGAAACCCAATCGAGACAGGGTGTCCTGTACATACTCGATGGGCTCATAGTGTGCCACCGGCTGGTGAGAGCGGGTAGCCTCGGGCAGCATACGGTGCTG
>Ga0208299_1002429_pt1 | contig 12600 bp, 20 predicted proteins | sample 15_taG_FD_184089 | JGI IMG/M metagenome (GOLD analysis project Ga0208299, IMG submission 184089) | Marine viral communities from the Subarctic Pacific Ocean - 15_ETSP_OMZ_AT15312 metaG (SPAdes) (version 2) | ecosystem: Environmental > Aquatic > Marine > Oceanic | place: Pacific Ocean | collected...
GTTTTAATCTTGCAGAAGATATTGAAGTCAAGAAGGCTACTTTTAAAAACGGACTACTTTCTATAGTTATGGAAAGGCTTGTGCCTGATGAGAAGAAACCTCAAAAGATTAAAATATCTAAATAAAATTATAGGGTAGGCTTTAGGGTCTACCCTTTCATTTTCCTAGCGTTCAAATGAGCTTCAACCTCATAATGAATATTATCTAATTTAACAGAAACTTCTCTTAAGACAGTCGATAATGTATTGTATTCTTCTACTGTAAAAAATTTTTTTAATTCTCTGATATCTGTTTTTGTTCTTTCAGTAACGAGTTTTCCTGTTAAATCATAGAATAAACTATAACTTAAAAGTTTTGCTTCTTTTCTTTTAGTTATAGCCATCTTTTATCCTTGTAAAAGTTACCCTCTCTTGTCTTCCCCGTAGACCTGCTTTCATGTAAGAAGTAGCACGACCCTCAAAGAAGTTCTGATGTTCGACACCCAGTACCTCATCAAGCCAACCAAGAGGATTCTCTCTTTGGTCATAATTTGTTTTTAATCCAAGTTGTAATAGTCTTCTGTCAGCTATGTATCTATTGTAAGCATACATATCTTTTTTAGTTAAGCCTTGAAGGTTTCCCATTTCAAAAACTAAATCTAAAAACTTATCTTCAAGTGTAACCATCTGTCTACATATCTCATACAGTTCTTTTTTAAATTTATCTGTCCATATATCTATGTTCTCTTGGATAAATTCTCTAAATAGTTTTGTCATAGCCTCAACATGTAAACTTTCATCTTTAATAGAATAGGTAACAATTTGACCCATACCTTTCATGCGACCAAATCGAGTAAAGTTTAATAATATTGCAAAGCTACTGAATAATTGAAGCCCTTCAGTGAAAGCTGAATAGACTGCTAAAGTTTTTGCAATGCTTTTCTTATCAGATTTAGTTGTTTTTATATTATGAATATACTCATGTTTGTTAGACATCTCTTCGTATTCAGCAAAAGCTTTGTATTCTATTTCCGGCATACCTACCGTATCAAGCAATAAACTATAAGCTTGTTGGTGTATACCTTCCATATTACCAAACGCACCCATCATCATACGAGCTTCAGGCTTTCTAAAGATACGCATGTATCTATCATAATAACCTGATGCTACATCTACATCTGATTGAGTAAACAATCTAAATATTTGTGTTAATAAATTCTTTTCAGTAGGTAAAAGCTCTTGCCAATCCTTAACATCTGTATGTAATGGTACTATGTCGGGAGTCCAATGCATTTGATTTTGCTGGACAAAATAATCAAACATCCAAGGGTTATCGAATGGTTTGTAATATTCTCTTGTATCTAATAAGCTCATTTTTCTTCCTTTTGTATATTATATAAAATCATATTTCTTTCCTGTTTCATAATCATAACTACAAACCTCACACCATTCTTCTATTTTATGGTTGCACTCTTCTAGTTTTAACTGTTCTTTTAGTCTTAATTTTTCTTTTCTTATGCGTGACTTTTCCATTGTGGCAACCCACTCATCACTTTCTTTTCTCCATTGTGCATCGTTAGCCCATTCATCTCTTACCATTAGAATTACTTCCTAGCCTTCACAAGCTATACAATCCACATCATCAAGTTTGATTCGTGGTATTTTAATATTAACATTCTCTACATTTCTTGCAGCATTAGACCGAAAGTAATATAAAGATTTTAATTTATTCATCCCATACCAATGTACATCATTAACATACTGCATATAATCATCATGTATTTCTTGTGATTCTGTAGCTTTTGGTAATGTAAAGAATAGATTAACTGACTGTGATTGACAGATAAACTCTTGTCTCTTTTCTGCGTGTTCTATAACCCACAGTTGGTCTATCTCGCTGGCTGTTTTGAATGTTTGTTGTTCTTTCTCTGTAAGTATATCAAGATGTTGGACTGAACCTTCATGCCCTGAAATATCTTTCCACACTTTTTCAAGTTCTGTTTTCTTTAAGCCTTTAGATTTTAAAATATCTTCTAAATATTTGTTTTTAACTTGGAAAGAACCTGAAAGAGTTTTGTGCGTATAAACATTAGCACGATATGGCTCAATCGAAGGAGAAGCACCACCACATATAATACTAGAACTAGCATTAGGTGCAACAGCGAGTAGATGAGCATTCCTCCTGCCACTACCACTGACATCAGGAGCTTCACCCCTGTCGTCTGCAAGTTTTTCAGAAGCTCTACTTGCCTGTGTCTTAATGTGTTTAAATGCTTTATAATTAAAGCCCGTAGCATAGATACTTTCAAAAGGAATGTTGTGTGATTGGAGGTACGAGTGGAATCCCATTGCACCAAGACCAAGCGAACGCTCTCTATAAGCCGAGTAGGCAGATTTAGTAAAGCCTTTCTTACCTTCTTTAATGTGTTTTGTAAATCTTTTAAAGTTTGCATTGTATTCTCCTAAAGCATCTGTGTCGACAGCGTTATCAATATAATGTTGTAAAACATTGTCAAGCATCGTTATTAAATCTTCAATAAATAAAGGTTGTTCAGACCACTCATCAAAGTATTCTAAATTTACTGAAGACAAACAACATACTGCTGTCCTTTCTTCGTTAGTAGGTAGAGTAATTTCAGAACAAAGATTGCTCTGTTTAATTTCTAATCCTAAATCTTTTTGTTCTTTAGGTAAAACCTCATTACATGTATCTATATTAATCATGTACGGCTCACCTGTCTCTGCTCTAGCATTAATAATCTGCCACCACAAATCTCTAGCATTTACTATTTTTACAGCGTCATTTGTTTTAGGGTCAATTAGTCTCCAATCTAAATTATTTTCTACAGCATTTAAAAATTCATTTGTAATATTTACTCCATTATGCAGATTAAGATTTTTTCTATTTGTATCTCCCCCTGTTTCTTTACGCATATTAATAAACTCTTCAATCTCCGGATGAGATATATTAGTATAAGACGCATATGAACCTCGTCTTGTGTCGCCTTGATTAAAGGCTAACATTTGAGAATCTACTACATGCATAAAGGGGATTGAACCAGTAGAACGACTACCGTGAGTAGTAGGAATGCCATTACTCCTAATATCTCCCCAATATCCACCAATACCTCCACCTGAACTTGCGAGCCATATGTTTTCATCATAATGGTCAGATAAACCATCCCTACTATCAGGTACATAATTGAGGAAACAGCTAATAGGAAGCCCACGGCTTGTTCCCCCGTTACTAAGTATAGGAGTGCTAAACATGAACCAACAATCGGAACTGTAGTTATAAAGTCTTTGAGCCAATTCAAAATCTGTATTGCCCTTGTGGGTTGCTCCGAAGACGGCTGCTCTTGCGAATGCTTCTTGGGCGTGTGTTTCTGTTTCTGTGTATCCATTTTCTTTTGTCTCCTTCCAAAAGTATCTATCTTTAAGAGTTTCTAAACTAAATCTATCTAGTTTTTTTTCTTTGTTATAATCAATTTTTATACCGAGATATTCTTTAATCCCTACTTTATCTTCTACCACTTACTTTCTCCTGTTTTAAAAAACTTGTCTCTATCATCGTGTATGTCAAGCATTATTATAGCATAATGTAATATTTTTAGCAAGTCTTTTCTGTTGTGTCCCTCTTTATTTCCATAGCGTTTTGCATATTTCATGATGTTTCCCATACAAAAACCTTCACCATGTCCTGAATCAATAATAACATCAGTCGCTTGATACTTATCTGAAGCATAGTGCTCACCATATGTACCATCAATATACTCTTGTAGTTCTTGTATTAATTTTCCTTCATTAAATTTATAATTCATCTGTTCTCCATTCTTTAGGTAAAGTATTTTCACTATACCATTTAAAATTATTTTTTTCAGCCCATTCAGCATGAGTTCTTTTAGTTCCATCCTTTCTTTTCTTTGCTTGTGGCATTGGGGCATACGGACTTAAGAATAAAAATACTAATTCATAATCTTCTACTAGTTCACTAAAAGATTCTCTTATCCATATGTATTTACTATACTCATTATAATCCCAAAATCTTCCTTTTGCTTCTAGTAATATTATTTTACCATCAATAAGTTTTACAAAGTCAGGCTCGTAATTATGTTCAATTATGTAGGGTATTTTTTCTGAATGATGATTCCACTTTTGTAAAACAGTAGAATGAAGGGTGTATTCCCATTTAGAATCGTACCCTTTAGGAACATCTTTTTCTTTTGGTCTTATTTTACGAGGCTTTCTATAACCCACCATTATATTATATCTGTGTAGGTAATTTTGTCAATGGAAGTAGTCTTTAATTTCTTTTTAATTAATTTGCCGAACCATCTTGGTGTGTAAGAAGAAACCAGCAATGTTCTACCTGCAAAAATATGAGTTTCTTTGGGTAAATATTTCTTATAATTTTTAAAAGAAACTTTCTTAACTTCTTCTTCTACGAGCATAGTCTTTAACCATTGAACTAAAAATTCAATAGACTTCTTTCTTATTTTTTTTGCTTGTCTTCCATTCATAGTATTATTTCCTCAACATTAGGCTCTTTTACAATTTTAGTAAAGTAAACTGGTCCTTTCGCATATTTAAAAACACGTAAGCCCTCACCATTATTTGAATCTTTATGACATTCAATCTTATGTGGACACCAAGAACAATTACGAGCAATTTTCATATTGCCTGCTTTACCTTCTTCAACAGGGGAATAACAAAAATCAGGTGGAGTCTTTGATTTAATAATCTTTTTAACATTTTTTATTTTATGTTTTATATTTGGCTTATCCATATCATCAGGAATAAATATTGTAAGCTCTCCTGTCTCTTTGTTCATGACAAGGAAGCCACCATAGTTTGTTTTTTCTGCCTCTTCATATCCGGCAAGTTGAGATAGATAACCAAACGAATCATCTTCGCCTAGTGTTCCTTCTTTAAATTTCTTAAAGGCATAGCCTGACGCTGTCTTTATATCTACAACTTCGCCATCAATTTTACAATCCATATGTCCTTTAATACCACTTACAGTAACTTCTTTTTGTTGGGAATCTAATTTATGTCCTGATAATTTTACAAAAAATAAAAGCAAAACCTCAAGTAAATGTCCATACAAAAATTTAATTTGCGTACTGGGTTCTAAAGTTTCAACACTGTCTGCCTCTGTATTGGTATCAAACCAAAGTCTTCGTTCAGGTCTTCCAATATTTGACATACGCAATTTTGGCTTATCATCAAAATTTTGTGGGGTTGCCCAATGTCTTAAAGCATTAGACATATCTTTGCCAAACTCTTCATACATATCTTCAGAGATAGCTAATTCATTCCCATGAGTGAGGGAATTTACAACTTTATATATGTCGTCTACTAAATTAGTTAATTTCTTTTTCATTTTCTAACTCCTTAAATGTTTTATACACATCTGATGTAAATAATTTTTGTATATTAACCAACCATAATCTACTGGCGTTGTGGTCACCACCACTTACAGATTTTTTAAAGTCTAGTTTATCTATAAGTTGTTTTAATTTTGGAACATCAAATATAAATGTACAGAATATGTTATCTTCTATACAAAGATTATGAAACCAATAGTCAGCTTCTGTTGCAGCTATGCCTGAAGGTTTACCATATGATTCATATTCGATACATATATTTCCAGTCTTCATCCACATACCACGTTCAGATTTTACTTCAATCTTTTTATCTGTTAGCATTTCTGCTACTTTTTCTTCACGTATTGTACCATATTCTAGGTCAATGTCAAACTTTTTTCTATTTTCTTTAGTGGGTTTCACTCCAATTTTCTCCTATCTTGTATTCACCGTCCATAGGACAGCGAAGATTAAAATGTTCTCCTGCTTGTATAATACTTTTAACAGCAAGTTCTCCTGTAAATTCTGCTTGTGTTTCTTTAACTTCTAATTGCCACTCGTCATGAATATTAGCTACAAATTTATAATTAATTGTATTTAATTTAAGCATATCATCTAGCATTACCAATGCTTTTTTCATAAGGACAGCACCTGCCCCTTGAAGTAAAGTATTTAATGCAGCGTGTTTGTATCGTAAAAATATCTTACGACCATCTAATCCTTTAAGGAATTTTTTTTCTGCTGCGAAGTCAACTCTAGTCTTAAGAGTCGCAAGTGCTGGTAGACTAGTAAGAAAGCGTTCTCGCAAGAGTTTACCATCTGCTCTGCTTCCTTTAATAATACTTCCAATTTTTGCATCTCCTGCTCCGTATATGAGGGCATAGATGAAAGTCTTTGCCTCGTCTCTTGATTTAAGTCCAGCAAACTTTTGGTTAGCTGTGTGAATGTCTCCGTTGATAATTTCATTTATATACTCCTCGTTAGCCATGTAGTGTGCTAACATTCTTAATTCTAATCCACTTGCATCTACACCTACAAGTTTGTTTCCTTTTTCTGTAGTCCAACAAGCCCTGCACTCTTTACCATAAGGATTATAGACAGAAGGAACTTGAGCCAAGTTGGGACTTCGATGAGACATACGACCAGTGATTGCACCAGTACATATAACTGAACCATGTACCCTGCCATCATCCTTAAGTGCGTCAATCCATGATGAAACTTGAGCAGCTCTTTTTTGTAGCAGTAAAAATTCTGCAATTAAACCTGCTTCTTTAATGTGTTTAACTTTATTTAAAGTTGATTCATCTACAATGGGTTGCCCTGTAGGAGTAAATCTTTTAGGCTTCCAACCAAAGTCTTTTAAGTATGCACCTATTTGTTGACGAGAACCAAGATTAAATTCTTTTAATTCTTTTCTCATAAAAGGAGACACATCATTGGTTTCTACTCTTTCTTCATATTCTATTTCTGTTAATCCTGATTTAGAAAGAGTCCCATCTTTTTTTAATTTAGGGTTTACTTCTTTAACATCTACCCATTTAGGTTTAAATGTTTCGTGAACTTCTGTTTCGACTTCTCGTTTTCTTTTATTTAATTTACCTAGTAATAACATTGCTTCTTTTTCATCAAATAAAAATCCATTTTGGTATTGCGTTTGTAATATATTTGTTGTTTGATGTTCTAACAAAATTGAATCTTTTGAAAAACCAATACATTCTTTTTTTAAATAATTAAATAATGTTTTATTTATTTGCACATCTTTTGTACAACGAGTTAACATATCTTCAGAGAATTGAGACCAATCGTCATGCTCTTGTTTTTTAATACCACCTAAACGATACGACCACTTTTCAATGCTGTGTCCACCCTCTCGAACAGGGTTTGCTAACCGAGATAAAACAAGCGTGTCAATAACTTTACTAGTGTCATATAAATCTATGTCATATAGTTTTTTAATTATAGGAATATCATATCCAATAATATTATGACCAATAAGTTTATCGGCTGATTGTAATAATTTTATACCCTCTTTTATTTCATTGGGTCGGAAAGAATAAACTTTATCGTTTTCATCTACAGCTACAATACACCAAACTGTATCAGCTTCAAATAAAAAACCATTAGTTTCTATGTCAAATACTAACTCCATACTTACTCCTAAAATGGACAGACATCACTGTCATGTAATAATTCAGAATCTTCATACTCATATAATCTACCGGTGTCTTTGTTGTACACTAAAGATGTAGCGTTGCCAACATCCCCTGTATAACGAGACTTTAATACACGCAATTTAGTTGTTCGTGATTCTAAATCATCGTCTGATTGTTGATTTCTTTCAAGAGCTATAACACAATCAGATAATTGAGCAATGCTGTTTGAACCCCGTAGATGTGATAAGCTTACAATAATCCCATTCTCATGTCCTTTATTTCCTTCTACTCTTCGAAGGTGTGAAACAAGTATTATTCCTGCACCTGTTTCTTCTACCATACTACGCAGTCTGTGCATAATATTATCAATAGCTCTTCTTTCGTCACCATCTATCATAGAGCTTACTAGCATATGTAAATGGTCTACAATTACCCACTTACAATCACACCCTACAATAAGATAGCGTAGCTTTGCGAAAATTTCTTCAATATCATTTGCTCCAAAATGAGCATGTATAAACACTCTATCATTAGTAAACACTCGGTTAAACATATCTGTCAATTGATTTTCTGTGTACCCTTTTCTAATACTGTCTATAAAAAGTTTATCGTTAGCTTCAATAGAAAGAATACCATCGACTGTTCGTTTCCAATCTTCCTCTAAAGCAATAACCCCTACATTATCATCTGTTTGTTTAATAATCCAATGTTCTAACTCACGGGTAACACTAGATTTTCCTAGCCCTGTACCACCTGTAAGTGTTACTAGCTCCCCTGCTCGAAGACCTAGTAGTTTTTTATTCAATCCTTCCCAAGGATAAGGAACATTTTGTTTTTCTTCCCTGTTAAGAAAGTCTTGTCGCTTGTCTGCAACTCTAATAATTCCACTTGGCGTGTATACTTGTGCATCCCACCAAGCTCTCGTAAACTCTGCGTGTTTGCCTTTGTTAAGCATATCATTAGGGTCTTTATATCTATTAGGAAGCGTCACAATCTTTGCTTTACCCGGTTTTAAAATAGTTGCTACCCTCTTTGAAGCGTCTTCTCCTGCCTTATCTTTGTCAAAACAAATAACAACATTATCAAAACTTTCTACATACTCAATGCTTTCTTTAATATCGTTAACTGCCGAAGCAGCACCACGCTTAATAGAAACAACTGCCCACTTACTACCTAATAATTCATAAGTAGCCATAGCGTCGCATTCTCCCTCGACAATTGTCAGATATTTACCACCCTCTTTAAATAAATTTTGTCCAAACAATCCTGAACCTTGTATTGTTCCGTCAAAAGAGAAACGCTTGTCCCTTATGTATCTAATCTTGGTAGCACATTGCTCATGATTAATATAAAAAGGATAAAGGTGTTGAGCTAATTGACCATTAGAATCATACACAACCTTAACACCATACTTAACTGCTGTTTCTTTGCTAATATTTCTGTCGGTAAGTTTGGCAAAGATACCACCATGAGCATTAATATTTTGGGGTGTGGATGTGGGTTTGTTATATTTTTCCATAGGTATTGCTCCGTTTGAATATTTTGGAAAGAAGGAATCACAGCTAAAACATTTAGCCGAGCCGTCTTCGTTTATTGAACATGCGTCTGTGCTCTTGCATTCAGGACAAGGTACATGATATGTTATAAATTTACTTTGGTTCATAATTAATTCCTATAAAAAGAAAAGCCCCCCTATAATAGAGAGGCTTTACTGGAGATAAAGATGTCAATTAAGATTCGACTGAATCTTTTTCAACATCATCGGTTGGAAGCGTTACGATTGCTTCGTCGCTTCCTTTAAGTAACTCTTCCAAGTTAGCTCGGTGAGCACTGTTTGCAAAACTTAACGCTTCAATTTGGACTTGAATTTGTCCAACTTTTTGAACCATTACTGTAGCTTCTTGCCTAATGGTATCCTTTTTAATATTATTAATATCATAATGGGTTTCTCCACCCTCATTTCTAATAGTAATTAACATTAAAATTCTTCCCCGTCTCCATATGGGTCTAGTTCAGAACCATCTTGAGACTTAAGAGCTACTAGGTCAAGAACCTGCATAGCTTGGAAGTCTAACCCTTTAAAGCTACCATATTTGTTGTCGGTTTCCCACTCATTATACTGCACTTTAACAGTCGAGCCATTACCAACAATGGTATCTAAAGGTTCTTTACTTTTATCGAAAAGTTTTGGGGCATTTCTTACCATACCATTTGGTCCATTAACTTTACGCTTAATAGTTAAAGCTCTACCAACAGAGGTAGAACCACCACTCTCATCCTTTACAGATAAGTCTTTTATTTTAAAGCCTCGAGCTTGAAAATCATCAGCAACATCATCTGCAACCACTAAATCGACTGTGTAAACAGGCTCAAATGTAGTGTTTGGTGTTGTCACCGAAGCCCAATAGGCTTTTCCTTCTAATACTGCCATAATATTCCTCCTTTTAAGGTTGGCGTTTTAATAAGTGCATTATACACTAATTATTCTTTGATGTCAAGCGAAATATTTTATTATTTAATAAAGATATCATCAAAACTTAACACATTATTGTCAGGTATTGAAACCTGAAATTTATTTCCAACTGTGCGAACTTCATAACTTATTTTATGTTCATACATTTCTTTGTAATTATCATCTATGTATTCAACAAAAATTCTGTACTCATCTTTAGTTAAAGTTGCAATATATTGTCCTTGTTCTTGTATATAATTCATCGTTCTCCTTATATGTTAATTTTAAATGGTAGTGTACACCCACTAACTGTTATGTTGTTAGAAAATTGTAAATCTAATACATATTTATTAACAACATTTTTAACTTTTGCTGGGGCACTTCCCTCATATCTTATGTTATATGTTTGTCCATTTTCTATGTCATAAATTACTATAAAATCTAAATCTCTACGAATAGAAACTCGTTTTAAATAATCACCAAAAGGTTTTTCTGCTCTTGCACTAGGGCATTCAACAATAATAGGTTCGGGTTCAGGTAAGCTTTCTTCAGGTTTTCCTACTATGTGAGTGCCTGTTAAAACTCCAAAGCCTGCGTTAACTCCCAAGTCATTTGTTTCTTCAACCTCAACAACAGGTTCAGCGTTTAATTGTTCGTCGAGCTCTATAAGTATTGTATATATTTCTGAATTAGTTAGTTCTATTTTATAAACTCTATCTGATAAAGATATTAAAGAATTTCTATAGTTTTCTTGAAGATTTATTTCTTCTTTTAACTGTTGGAAATCTTCGCTTAAAGACAAGAAAGACTTATTAAGTTTAGTCACTCCCGATTTATTTTTATCTATATTGCTTGAAGTTATATTGGTTGTGGTAAAGAAAGCCATAATCAGACTTACTAGCACAGCACTTATAATAATTTTAAATTTCATTTTTTTCTCCTTATTTTTTAGTTAGTTTTATTGTGTTCTTTTTTCAAAGATATTTTTATCGTTCAATGGTATCACATCACAAATATAATTTGTTCCGGCATAAGTATCTACTATATACTTTTCAGCTTCGTCTCTCGTATCAAACAAACCAAAGGATGTTTTTTGTACGAAGTGTGTGTTGCTGTCTCCAATACTTGAAACAATAATATACTTTGGTTGTTGTATGTTTAAGTTTATTACATCCCCCATTTTATTTACCTTGCCCTCGATATTTTTTTCTGTTAGCTTTTTTATTTTTGTTCATGGTAGATGTGCCAACATTACCTCTACCTTGACTTGTCTTCTTACCCCCAACACCTGTCGGAGATACTCTTTCGTGTCTTGTTGTCCATTTTCTAGTTGCCATAATCTATTATATCCTTCTTGCGTTTGTCATTAAACTCTGTCACCACTTTACCTGAAGCATAACTTATAATCTGTTCAGTCCACTTACCATTAGCAAAGCGTGTGTCAATAGAAAGAACTTTATTATCTGCCTTCTCTTTTTCTAAAAGTTCTTTTTGTTTTTCAACCTTATCCTTGTGTTGTGTCATTATCCTTTTCTCCCGAGCAGATTGCTCATCAAATTTTTTGTCCTAGCATATCATATGTGTTCCCTCTTGTCAAGCCCTTTAACTTTTAAAGTAAATATGTTTCCATCACTTTCATAATAAGGTTTTCTTGACATGCCATATTTAATTGCTACTCTAAAGACATGGATAATATCCATATCTAAAAATTCTCTATACTCTTTCCTGCTTTCAGACCAATACTTATGTTCTTCATACATATCAGAAGGTATAGTAATACCTATTGCTTTTATTATATTTAATACTGTTTCTACTCTCATGTTGCCCTCGTTTCTATTATATTTATATTGTTATCAATTACAAAGCCTGAATAATCTTTCTTGCCTTTGCCCTTTGCGACAAGCCCAACCACCACATGAGACTTATCAAGAAATCTCATGTCATGTGTGTCTCCGTCAATTACTTTCAATCCTTTAAAGACTTTAGGTAGAACATCACGAAAGACTACTGCAATATTGTTTGATACTTTGTCAAACAGCGTAGCATACTTATCATTAGCTTCGGAATAACTCCAAGTCAAATGATAATTTGGTATGTGTCCTACCTTCCTTGTTGGTATTTTTGTATAGTCATACCATTGTATTTGTGGGTACATTTCAAATATGTTTTTGTACCCATCAACCTCTATATTTTCCCATTGAATATCGCTTGTACCATTGAGCCGAAGAGCAGGTTTTTTATCCAACCTAATACACTCCCTCAAAAAAGTATTTGCGTCCTTTACAAGCAACCTCATGAACTCCTGTTGGTCATTTAAGAAGAGTAGAGATTTTCTAATTCTTGCCTGTTGCACATTAGAAAATATACCCATACCTGCTGTGTTCAAACACGCTTCATTACACTTGGCAACTTTAGCATATGGACATAAAGTATTCTTGCCGTCTGCTAAATCATCAGGAGCAAGATACATAATCCTACTAAAATATTTGTCCTGTATCTTATTGCTCTTGTCAATCTTGGTACTACCTGCTGATAGTAAATTATAGTGTGGCATTATTTTCTATCTCCTTTACTTCATAGCCAAGATTAATAATTAATTCCAATAGCTGTTCGGTAAAATCCGGTGTGTAGATTTTTCCCTCACACACCAC
>Ga0208299_1002431_pt1 | contig 12594 bp, 6 predicted proteins | sample 15_taG_FD_184089 | JGI IMG/M metagenome (GOLD analysis project Ga0208299, IMG submission 184089) | Marine viral communities from the Subarctic Pacific Ocean - 15_ETSP_OMZ_AT15312 metaG (SPAdes) (version 2) | ecosystem: Environmental > Aquatic > Marine > Oceanic | place: Pacific Ocean | collected...
TAATATTTGGTGTACAGGAAGTAGTTCATGGTTATTGTTGGGTGGTAACACCGGTAGCTTTAAAGGGCACCAACTTAATACTAACATGTTCACCGGATCGGTTCAAGAATATCATGAATGGGTTGAGGTACTTACAGCGCAATCATTTGATGAACATACACTTAACCCAGCAAGTTATGTTGGTTCAAATCCTACGTCTTCGTATTATAATTTGGTTCGTCAATATAAATTTGGTACAAACGTAAAGGCATATGATCATAGCCTAGCCGCTTATAAAATTATTTCATCAAGTCACCCCAATCAATTAACGCAAACTGGTGATAAAAGTTGGTTTAATACTTATGCTTCAATGAGTAACTTTCAAGCAAATCCACCCGGTGGAGATAACTATGAAAGAGTAACAGAACAATATTATATAAATACTCCAAGTATTGGAGGTGATAATCTTCATTCAGAAAAAATTAGGCTTGAAGATAATAGTTTGATCCGTAGATTAAGTCCGGTAACTAGAGGTGAACAGAGTCAATATGATACAGCACCAGTTGATAGTCCTCGGCTTGGATTATTTTACTCGGCACAAGACCAAATTAATAAAGATATTTTTGATGAGATTGGGTTTATTGAATTAGATAATTATATCGGTAACCCGGCAGACGAATTTGAATCTTCCTATCCAGAATTAATAAGATTTTCTCAGGAATATTGGCAAAAGTTTACTAACAAAAATGATGTTAATGCATATATAAGAATATTTTCGTTATACGATTTTTCATTATTTCAGCAGATAAAACAACTACTTCCAGCGAGATCAAAAGTCGCTGCAGGCCTTTTAATAGAACCAAATATATTAGAACGGTCTAAAGTTTTAATAAATAAACAACCGACAATTACAGAACCAAAATATGATTCGGTTATAAACTGGTCACCGACTGCAAGTGCTGATTATCCAACATATACGTCATCAATGGATTGGTCAATTTTAGCAAGTGGTGATGAGCTCACATATACATCATCGGTAAATTGGAAAATTTCCGAAAGTGGAGAATATCAATATCATTCTGGTTCTATTCTTGGTACTAGTCCAATAGCAGGATTTCAATGTACAGATATACAAAATTTATTGAGATTGAGTTCTGCATCTCGTGTAGATCAAAATACAATTGATTTAGCTTATAAAGATGGATATGTATCAGGATTGAGTACACTTGCAACTTATGACTTTGGAGGAGTATCTGGGTCAGCAATTTCGTCTTCAGGAATACCAAAAATAATTTATGACTTTGGAGGACCTTCTGGATCTATAATCCCGGGAGCGAAATTAATAGATTCCGGATCGTTAACAGGATCTGCTTGGTATACAAATGATTTTACTAGCAATCAGACAATTAATGGACAATTATTTTTAAGTGGTTCTCCTAGTTATACTAGTGGTTGGAGAAATGAATTAAGATCTATTCGGCGCTTCAAAAGAAATGAAGATGTTATTTTTTCCGCAGATATTAGTGTATTAAAAACAAATTGTAAATTCATGGTTGGATTTGGTGATGCAGCAGATTCAATCGATGCGTTTAATTTGTCTGTTAGTACTGATTCTCATAGAGCTCATGTATTTTATTTTGATGAAACATCAATTGCGGTTCGAGATAGGTCGACCAACCTAGCTACTTTAAAAACCGGTGTAGCTGCAAATGATAAATATCGTATTCAGATTCAACCTAGAGAATACTCCGGATCAAGATATACATTATATAAACACCCAGATTTGACTACACCTATAGCTACAACTTCATCTATGTTTGGCTCCGGGTTGTCGAGTGCCTCATTACTTGATGTGGGTGTCTTTTCCAAAGATGTAACCGGTTCTGGGCTTCCTGGTGCGGATGAATTTGCTATAGATAATATTCAAGTAGATTCCGGCACCGGATCTCAATGGAATCGGAATGCAACTACAAGAACATATACAGAAAACGGTGTTTTATTTATGAGTCAATCATCATTACCTGATAGTTGGGATGGAGAACTACGAAGTGTACAAGGATGGTCTCGTACGGCTGGAAAATTAGAGTTCATAGCAGATATTACAATACAAAAAGTATGGGGATCACTTTCAGAACCTAGAATGATGATTGGCATTGGAAATAGAAGTGAAAAACCTGTAGGTAGTAATCCAACTTATACTTATAAGAACGCTGCATTTCAATTTTATCTGCACACCAATGATATTTACATATATGAAGGTACTGCTTCTCATGGCAACCAAGGATCTGGGCTCATCGGTGCCGGCCACACCTACCGCCTCAAAATAAAACCTCATACAGATGCCTACGGTGCAAAATATACAGTATGGAACCATAACGATTTAACAACTCCGGTTATGACTTATGATTCCATAGCCGTTGCCAATCCAAGTCCAGACGTACTAGACGCCGGCATTTGGTCTTTCTCCTCTGCGTCAACCTTTCATGTAGATGACATTGCAATAATGGGATCTGGTTCTTTACCAATGTACATCCCTCAACCAATGTCCAATCCAGCACAAATTGAAACTCCTTGTTCCGCCACCGGTGCAATGGTAGTAAATTGTAGACCATCATATATTTGGAAAAAGGTAATATATCACTATAGTTCATCCGCAGCATGGGCAACTACTCCATATAAAAAGGGTTGGGATATAGCAATAAGTGAATCTAAAGGATTATATTATTCACGATCATTAGTAGATGCTTGTTATCGCGATGATGATTTCGCCGGACAAATGAATTTATATTATAATGGTTGTAAATTAGAAGGAGAGGATTTTAACATTGATTCGGCACAAACGGTTGATAACGGACCAGTAGTATCGTTTACGGTTACAAATCCAAATATTTTAAAATACACGGACCAAAACTCAAATAGTAAATTAAAATTAAATACTAAAAAAGGATAACCTTTAAAAAAAGATATAATATCGATGACTTTTTCATATAAGTGATATTTATTAAAAAGTAAAAGGATAATTATTATGGGATATTTAAATAATACATCAATAACAGTTGATGCAATTCTAACCAGAAAGGGTAGAGAGTTATTAGCTCGTGGGCGTAATGAATTTGATATTACACAATTTGCTCTAGCAGATGATGAAATTGATTATGATTTATGGAACCCAGATCATCCATTGGGAACAGCATATTATGGTGTAGTTATTGAAAATTTACCATTAATAGAAGCATTGCCTGATGAGACTCAAATGATGCGATATAAATTAGTAACATTGCCTAAAAATACTCGTAGGATCCCGGTAATATCCGCCGGCGGATCTATTGGCACCATTGGAAATGGAGAAGAAGTAATATTAAATCCAGATACAATTAACTTTTCCGGAGGAAATTCAAATTATGGATATACATTAATACTAAGTGATTCAACAGTGGCTGACATACGAGTCGTAACCCAAGCTCCAGCTCAATTAGCTGCAGCAACTATTCCTCAACAAATTGGAGAAAATGAAGCAGCTCAGTCCGTTACTGTCTCTGGAATGTCTTTTGGAATTAAGGGTAACGGAAATTATATTTCTGCTAAATCAGCAACTATTACGATTATAGGAAATGAAACCGGTGGACAAGTATCCCAAGCCTTTACAGTTAGAATTCAATCAGTAGCTACTACACCTGGAGTGGGATTAGCATCAAGATAATTAAATAAAAGGAAATAAGAATATGGCGCGTTTTGGAGATGATCAAGCCCCAGGTCAAATATTTGATACAAATGGAATATTAGTTGGAACGATTCCAGGACAGCCCGGGATGTCATTGGCCATGTCTGGCCAAGCAGCTGCAAATTATGTTACTTCGAATGGAGGAACTCTTGCATCCGGATATCCACCACCCGGAAGTGGAGGAACATCAGCTCCTGGCCTAGGTGGAACATCAGCTCCTGGCCTAGGTGGAGGAGCAGGAGTTTCAATTAATACAGGCACCCCCGGTGCGGCTGCAACAAAAATGAACCAAATGTCAGTTGAAGAACAAATACAAAGAGCAGTTGCTAGATACAAACAAAGTTTATTAATTCCTAATAACGGAAAAACATTTACAACCTTTCAACCAGGCGATGTAATAGAAAATCAACAAGATACAGTAACTAAAGGTTTATGGTCAGGCAATATTGGAAACTTACTTACATTCTTTTCTTCCTCAGCACAAACAGCACTTCAGAAAAAATATTATTATGAAATATTCCAATCCGGTTCTACCGTTGTAGGTGCCGAACCTCAATTTGCAGTAGCTTATGGAAATAGAGCAGGAAGTGGTTCTGCAACTATAGGAGGAGGGCAAAATAATGATACTCCTACTAGAGGAATTTATTCGCAATATAAATTATTATGTCTTGACCGTGATGATGATAAATTCACGTTTAATGGAGTTGATTCAGATAATATTTATGTAGTTAACTTTAATAGAGCACGTATGCGAGAACAATTAGATCCTGGAAATGTTGAAATTAATTTAGCTCGATTATCAGGAAGTGCATATGTATTAAATCATCCTGCAAATAATTATACTTCTAGTGGTTTTATGGGAGTTGATGGAACTGGACATTTTACTAGATTAATAGATGATAGTTCAATTGTATCAGATCCAACCGTTGGAACTTCCGGAAAAGTGTATAACATAGTTTCCGGATCAATTGATAATGGAGTTTTTAATTCTACCGCTCCTCATTATTATGGATTATTTTATCCTCAGATGGGAATTGCAGTATTAAATGGAGATACGTTAGATTTATCTTGTTCTTTCGCAACAGCAACCGCATCTAATACGTATGGAAATAATGCATTTCAATTATTTACTGCAATATCTGGCGCAGCGCTATTTACTCAAGGAGGAGATACATTAGGATTCCAGGCAAGATCATCAGAAAATGTAAAATCTCAACATTATTTTGTAAGAGTGAAAAATGCAGAATATAATCTTTCTAATAATCCATCATATGTCACCGGATCAGATGGCGACTTTAAGCAAACCGGTTTTCTCCTTGATCCTAAATCTTATATTTCTACAGTAGGGTTATACAACGAACGAAGAGAATTATTAGCAGTGGCAAAATTAAGTAAGCCATTATTAAAAGATTTTACCAGGGAAGCATTAATAAAAGTTAAATTAGAATATTAAAAATATTAATATACAAAAAATGGCATGCCTAAACCTTCAGTATTTGCAGCAATTCGATCAGAAAACGTTCAACGAACGGATTTTAAGGTATACAAAGATTGGATAGCAGACAACACCGGATATAGTAGCAGTGGTTACGGATTATTTCAAGCAATACATACTTCACGTATAACACCTATTGACTCACCAGATCCGCAGATGCGTGCCTCTGGATTTTATCCTACTAATTCTTTTGATGGATCATATCAAACAGTGATATGGAAATCAGTAGATCATGCATTTTATTCTCATCCTTATAATCCAACAAAGACATTAGAAAATGATCAAGCAGATAAAAATGTCATTACCAAATTTTTATTTTTATCAGCAAGTATTTTAACGTTTCCGTATTTTAAAATTGGCGAGAAAATTAAACCTGGTTCACTTACCTTAAACGAAACTGCTGGGAATTATACGTTAAGAGATGATGGTAATGGTAATTTAAGAGATGATGCTATTACAACGTCTAGTTTTGCACCGTCTGGTAAATTAGTAGCTTATTGGGGTTTTAATGATGAGTTTCGTAGATTTAAAACTAGTTATGGAACGGTTGCAGACCGGAATGACCTAATATTTGAAAGTAATACATTTCAACCAAATATTAAATCTACTATAAAAAATGTAACTTTTAATCCAGGCATTAAAACAACAGATACATTAAAATCCTCGGGCATTCAAGCCGATTTTAATGGAAATGGTTTTATTAAAACTAACAATTTTGAAGATATAAATTTTAGAACAAATGATGATTTTGCAATATCTTTATGGGTACATTTACCGGTATCTCAATCAGTAACTGGCAGTACTACTAATTGTATAATTTCAAAAAGACGAGTACAGGATGTAACACAAATAGTTAAACGGAAGCCCGGACAACCAAGTTACTCCAGTCCCGGCGGCGGCCAAGGTTCAATTATTACAAAAGAAATAAATAAAACATTGGCCCGATATCCATATTTCTTAAGAGTATATAATCAAACCAATGGATCAAGATCAGGAAAATTAATTTTTAGTAGAAGATCTGGTGCAACGAAATGGCATCTAACATCGAGTATGGCAGTTACTGGAAGTCACCGGCATATTATAGTTCAAAAAACTGGTTCATTAATTGAAATGTATATTGATGGTGTATTAAATAATAGTGGATCCACCGGAAGGATGTCTTTTGTTAACAATAAAGCAAAAGTAATGTTCGGAGCAGAAAGTTCTGATCTTTTGCCGGCCCCACATATGAGTGGTGAATTATCTGGCTCATTAGATGAAATACGATTTTATAAAAATGCATTGTCCCAGGATAATATTTCATCATTAGCAAATAATCATTTTTTATCGAGTTCAGCATATCAAACAAATGTTATAGGTAATACATTTTATAAATTAGGGCACATGATAGTATCGAGTCCATTGCCCCAATATCATGGAGCTATGTCTGGAAGTTGGAATGTTACTTACAAATCAACACATAAAATTTGTGAAAATAAAGTATTGGTACAGATTCCACAAGGATCATTTAATGTATCACTAAATCCTACAGCAACATATCAACCATCGACGAATCCATCAAATACTACTACTACGGCAACACAGACAGCAAACGGACCTGGCGAATTTATTTTACCAGAATTTACTGCTTCTTTACGACCGTATATTTCTATGATAGGTTTATATGATTCAAGCGCACGGTTATTAGCAGTAGGCAAATTACCCCAAGCAATACAAAAACGAGATGATATAGACATGAATTTTGTTATTAGATGGGATTATTAATTATTTATTTTAAAAAAGGTTTTAATGGCAAGAAAAGGAAAGAAGAAAAAACCCCTTTCTCAACAAACATTAGCAATACAAAACGGTTATAAAAGTGGTTTCGAATTTAAAACTGCTATATTTCTTAAAGAAAGAAAAATACCATTTGAATATGAAGTACGTAAGATAGCTTATACGGTACCTAAAATTCATAAACATTATACACCAGATTTTTTCTTACCTAATGGAATTATTGTTGAAACAAAAGGACGGTTTACGATGGAAGATCGTAAAAAACATATTCTAATAAAAAACCAACATCCAGATATAGATATAAGATTTGTATTTCAAAATGCAAATGGAAAAATTAGAAAAGGAAGTCCAACTACTTATGCTAAATGGTGTGATCAAAATAATATTAAATGGGCACATGGTACAATTCCAGATTCATGGATGGAAGAATAAATTTGGTTTTCTGCAAAAATTTCTATATATTAATTGTTGATGATCAAACTTGAATTATTAACTTTAATTGAATCTATACTTAATAAAGGAAAGGTTCAAAATAAAGGCAATGTAGCATTTCATTGTCCATTTTGTTCACATCATAAGAAAAAGCTGGAAGTTAATTTGACTTCACAACATTGGCATTGTTGGATATGTAATGCCAAAGGTCGTAAATTAATCACTTTATTTAAAAAGCTTAATGTTGAACGATATAAGATAAATAAATTATTTGAATTAATAAACGAGACAGATTACCAAGTTAATAAAAAGACTGTAGACACACGCATCTTACATTATCCTATAGACGTCAAACCATTATGGAAAATAAACAATACTCCAGATTATCGTAATGCAATATATTATCTTAAAAATAGAAATATTGGAATTTATGATATTTTAAAATATCAAATAAGTTACTGTGAAACTGGAGAATATTCTGGCAAAATTATAATTCCAAGTTTTGATAGTAATGGAGAACTTAATTATTTTGTCGCCCGGGCCTTTTATGAAGATGATGTAATAAAACATAAAAATCCATATGTATCAAAAGATATAATAGGGTTTGAATTATTTATCAATTGGAATTTACCAATTGTTTTAGTAGAAGGAGCTTTTGATGCAATTACAGTAAAACGGAATTGTATTCCTTTGTTTGGTAAAACAATATCAAACAAATTAAAGCAAAAAATTATAGAAAAAAATGTTAAAGAAATATACATATGTTTAGATGAAGATGCAAAAAAACAAGCGTTAGAAACTGCACAATATTTTATGTCAAATGGCATTAATGTATATTTTGTAGATTTAAAGGAAAAAGATCCTAATGAAATAGGATTTCCAAAAATAATAGAACAGATAGAATTAACAGAACAATTATCGCCAAGCTCCTTAATGGAGTATCAAATTTTAGGAATATGATAAAAACAATCAATATTGGAATAGATTCCATTGACCGCATATATCACATAGCTGATATACATATTAGAAATGTTAAAAGACATAAAGAATATGTTCAGGTATTTAACAAATTATATTTATATATTAAATCTACCAAAACACCAAATTCGGTTATTTATGTAGCCGGGGATATAGTTCATACTAAAACAGATATGTCGCCTGAATTAGTAGATTTAGTTCACGAATTTTTCCGGACATTAGCAGACATAGCTCCTACGATTATTATTACTGGAAATCATGATTGTAACTTAAATAATTCATATCGTTTAGATGCATTAACTCCTATTGTAAAGGCCATAGACCACCCAAATATTTTATATCTTAAAGATACTGGCGTATATAAATTAGCTAATGTACATTTTAATGTTTTTTCTGTATTTGATACTCCAAATAATTATATTAGTGCTGATGATTTTAAAGGAGATTATAAGATAGCTTTACATCATGGTGCCGTAAATAACGCAAGTACCGATACAGGAATTACATTAAGAAACACTAGTGTTACGACAAATACTTTTGATGGACATGATTTAGTATTGTTAGGTGATATCCATAAAAAACAATATTTAAATGATGAAAAAACAATAGCTTACCCTGGGTCCCTTATACAACAAAATCATGCAGAAAAATTAAGTCATGGCATGTTAGTCTGGGATTTAAAAACAAAAAATTCAGAATTCATTAAGGTGGAAAATAACTATGGATATTATACATTTGAAATAGATAAAGGGAAAATACTTAATCCTTGTGATGATATTCCATCTAATCCTCGATTAAGGTTAAAGGTAAAAGATACTCCGATTTCAACGATAAAAACGCTTTTAACAGAAATTAAAAAACAATATAAAGTACAAGAAATATCACTTCAAAAGACTAGTGCTTTTAATGAAATTAATAGTACTGGAAATAAATTTAATATTGGTAATGTCCGAGATGTTGAATTTCAAAATAATTTAATTACGGAATATTTAATCGATAAACATGCTTTATCAGATGAGTTATTAGATCGTATACGACAGATTAATAGGACAGTAAAATCAAAAGTTTCAGACACTACCTTGACTAGAAATATTACTTGGGTTCCTAAGCGGTTTGAATTTTCAAATATGTTTTCGTATGGTGAAGATAATGTAATTGATTTTACTAATATGGAAGGAACTTATGGAATATTTGCACCTAACCACTCCGGAAAATCCGCGTTATTAGATGCATTATCATTTTGTATTTTTGACAAAAGTAGTAAGACGACTAAGGCTGTTAATGTACTTAATAATAAAAAATCTACATTTAATTCAGTATTTCAATTTGAGATTAGTGGCAATATCTTTTTTATACACCGGTCTGGTAAAAAGAATAATAGAGGTCATGTCAAAGTAAATGTAGATTTTTGGTCTGTAGATAAATCTGGAAATAAAACATCTTTAAATGGAGATCAACGCGATTCTACAAATAAAAATATAAGACAATATTTAGGTTCTTATGAAGATTTTGTATTAACAGCTTTATCTTTACAAAATAATAACACTGGGTTTATAGATAAATCTCAACGTGAAAGAAAAGATTTATTATCACAATTTTTAGATATAGACATTTTTGAGCAGTTATATCAAATTGCAAATGAAGATATAAAAGAAACGGCAGCGTTAATACGTGATTATAAAAATAAAGATCACTCAACCACATTGGCAGACTCAGAAAAATGGATTTCACAGGTAACCGGATCTTATGAACAAATGGTAAAGGATAAAAAAGAACATGAAGACATGAAATCAAATTTAAATGATATTATTTTTAATTTCATGAAAGATTTAAAACCTGTAGATGATTCTCTTGATGAACCAGAGATTATAGAAAAAGACATAAAAGAATTAAATTTATTATTACGACGATGTAAAATTTCTATTAATGATCTTATTGGTTATTTAACAGTAACTGAAAAGGAATTAAAAGATACTAATAAAAAAATATTAGACGTTAATTTTGATGACTTACAAGAAAGACAAAAACAAAATGAGGACCTAGTTGATAAGGTTAAAGATTTAAAAAATAATAAATTAAAATTAAAAGAACTTAAAATTAGTCATGCAGAAAAATCGGTTGATAAACTAAAAGATCATAAATATGATCCTAACTGTAAATATTGTATTCAAAATTCATTTGTAATTGACGCTGAAGCTGCAAAAAAATTATTACCAACATTACAAGCCGAACGTGTAGAAATACTTAATAAAATAGAAACACTCCGAAAAGAAATTCAATCTACATCTGTAGAACGAGAGTTAATGGAATATGATGAATTGGATGTAGATAAGATAGATTTTGAGTCACAGATATCCGGATATAATGTTTCGTTGACCGATTATAATTTTAGATATGATAAACTTGAATCGAAAATTAAAACCGCAAAACAACAATTAAAAAAATCAAAATCACAAAAAGATAATATTAAATATAATAAGGAAATTAATAAACAGATAAAGGAAATAAAAGATGAAATAGAATCTGTAACAAGTGAAATTACATTATTAGAAAATAAAATACTTTCTCTTTCCGGAAAGATTAAAGTAGCAGAAAAAACAAAATTTGATGCAATAGAAGCTATTAATCGATTAAAAGATTTGGAACAACAATATCAAGGATATGAATATTATCTGCAATCTATAAAAAGAGATGGCGTTCCTTATTATTTAATAACAAAAGCACTTCCACAAATAGAATCTGAAATTAATAATATTCTTAATCAGGTAGTTGATTTTACCGTTATGCTTCATACTGATGGTAAAAATATAAACGGGTATATTGTTTATGATGATGAAAATTATTGGCCGTTAGAATTAACATCTGGTATGGAAAAGTTTATTTCTTCCTTAGCCATTAGAACTTCATTAATTAATGTATCAAATTTACCTAGACCAAATTTCCTTGCAATTGATGAAGGATTTGGAGTTTTGGATTCTGAAAATTTAAGTAGTATGTATATGTTATTTGATTATTTAAAATCACAATTTGGCTTTGTAATGTGTATATCTCATATCGAGACAATGCGTGATGTAGTTGATAAATTAATAGAAATAAATCAGCTTAAAGGATACTCTAAAATGACGTTTCAATAATATTTATATATACATAGGAATTATGCATGATAAAAAAAGGAATTCAAAAAATAGGATTAGATACATATCCTGTATCTTTTATAGATCAATCCCGGTCTTCCACCAATTATTTTAATATTACTCATATACCAGAGAAATTAACTGGTGGGAGAAATATTTTTAAATTAGCAGCTGCACAAAACTTAGCAACCGATTCTCCTTTATTTATTGAGATTTTAGATTCAAACAGCAATCCTGTTTATTATGAAATACTTGATTATATGGAGGACGATGGAACCCGTGTAATTTCAATTTACGTTTACCCAGATACTGCACCTGGAATTGCAACAATATACTTAGCTGCTACAGCAACTAATATTCCAGAACTGCAATTGACTGGTATTCCATATAATGATATATCCCTTACTAAGCCAAACGTGAAATGGGTGCATGAAATTCCTATAGCTCCAAATGAGCGAAACAGTTCCGAAATTTTGTTCCTCTCAGGGTCAATACCGGATGTTAATGTCCGGGAATCAGTAAAAACATATTTAAGTCAGACTTATACAGATAAACGGAATATGGCTGTTTCTGGTGGTCTTGTAGATCCAGACGATTGGGCTGGAGGCTATAAGTATTCCTATTTCCTTAAAATGATTGACCATGGTGATATTTTAAAAGCTCAACAACCAGCTACCACAGTTACAGCACAGTCACGATTAGGTTCTCCACCATTTGGAAAGACTATCCAACCTATGTCTGTCATTAGTTCCGATGAAAAAAAATCAACATCAGTACTTCCTATAGTAGTTCAAGATTCAACGTTACCGGTAGTTGAAATAGTTCCAACAATTGATCCAGCTCAGTCAGAAGGCATAGTTCTACAAAACTATATAAAGCAATTTTATTTTAGTAGTAGTATGGAAGGCGGAACAATTGAACTTAATAATCCTATTATTTCAGTTTCAGGTGATAAAATAGTGACTTCATCTGCTAAATATAGATCTACTATAGTAAAAGTATTAAGCGCAACACAAGCCAGAGTAGCGGATAATTTAGATTATTCATATACCTTGCCTACTAATATCACATCTGGACCT
>Ga0208299_1002433_pt1 | contig 12588 bp, 8 predicted proteins | sample 15_taG_FD_184089 | JGI IMG/M metagenome (GOLD analysis project Ga0208299, IMG submission 184089) | Marine viral communities from the Subarctic Pacific Ocean - 15_ETSP_OMZ_AT15312 metaG (SPAdes) (version 2) | ecosystem: Environmental > Aquatic > Marine > Oceanic | place: Pacific Ocean | collected...
ATGAATGGACTGAGTATGACACAATGAGAATCTCTACTAATATCTTTGAGACTATTAATGATGCAGCAACATCGCCAAGAGTTTACTTAAAGGCTTATTAATGTTTAATTATTTAGAGGTAAAAATAAAGGACTTCTCAGGTGGAATGACAGACCGTTTTATTGATGGTCCTCATAACACCTCTAAAAAAATAGCCAATCTCAACATTACTAAATTTAACACATTAGAAATTAGAGATGGTTATAGATGGTATTTAGAACCAAGGCTCTTCGAATCAACTTATGCATCCGCTACTAATACAGGATATCTTGGTGTTGTTAATCTTGCAGAGGAAAGTCATTTAATAATAAGTCAAGGACCTAACTTTCATGTATTAAATAAAGAAGTCCAATTAGAAGCAAATACAACCTCTAACACAGCCAGTTCTGATGGATACATAGATAGTAATAAAATACATTTCAATTTAAACCATGGCTTTTCAAATGGTGATGAAATTTACTTTGAAGGTATGGAAACACTTGCAACAGGAGTAGAAGATCGTGTTGCATATTATGCTAATGTTCAATCTGCAAGTGGAAGCTCGATAAAGGTTCATCTTAGTTATGCTAACGCAGTTGCAGGTGGTGGAGCAGGAACAGGAGCGATAACTCTCACCGGAACAACTTTCTTTAGAACAATAAAGGTTACAAAAAAAGCTACGGCCACAGAGATACAACCTCCTACTTCAGGGAACACTCTTTTAAAACTAGCTACACTAGGTGATTATCAGGCAGTTTGTTTTTCTGAATGGCAAGATCAATTACTTACTACATCAGATAGTTCTTCTCAAACTGAACTTAGTAGACCGGGGATGGTTTACTATGGAACAGTTCCTATTATAGTTGATAACTCAGCTTCAGGGATAAATGGACATAAATTTAAAGCTGTAGGCCACGGTTTAACCGTAGGAGATACACTTGCTTATGAATCACTTTCGGGTAGTGATGATTCAAGCTTAACTGATTATGTTACTTATTATATTTCAGATGAAACTGACCCTGTGGGTGCTGATGAATTTAGAGTATCAAGTGCGGCAGCTTCAGGTGATATAGGTCTTACGGCAGCAATAGGGGTTAGTGAGTTTAATCCCACTACCCTAGGTTGGAAATCACATACGTTAGGATTACCAATACCTTGTGTTGATACGAACGGTAATATTAATTACACGTCCTTTACACAAGTTCAGCATGCTAGTGCTTTAAATTCTACAAGTGCTAAAACTTTTCTTTACGCATGTGTTTATAAATACATTTATTATGCTAATGGAATTAAGAAAGTTATATATGGACCACCTAGGAAGCTTAATGCTTCAATGGCGGATTATTCTATTGAACAAGATTATGATCCAGGATTCAGCGTAGATGAGATTACAACAGCAGACGGTTCAGGTACATTAGACGGGGTTATCCCAGTAGCTGCAACAACGGGTTTAAAGATTGGCGATATCATCAATGTAACTAATTCTGACAACGATACAGTTAGAGAGACAAGTGGAAATGTTAAAGACTTCCATATTACAGAGATTGCTGATGGAGTAAGCATTACAGTAGCTGAAGGAGCAGGTGGTGAACCTTTAAATACAATTTCACCAGATGTCACAACAGCAGACGGTTCAGGTACATCCGGTGGAGTTATTCCAGTGGCTGCAACAACGGGCCTAGAGATTGACGATATTATTAATGTAACTAATGCTGCTGGTGATACAATCAAGGCAACGACAGGAACAGTTGTTAAGGACTTTCATATTATAGCGATTTCTGCGGGAGTAAGTATTACAGTATCTGCTGAATCAGGAGGCGGTGCTTTAGATATAACTACAGCAAGTATAATTAGTACTGATAAAATATATTTACCAAACATAGTTAGCACTGATAAAATATACTTACCAGGACAGATTAATAAAGCAACAGGAGCAGAAAGAGGTTATACCGTTACTGTTACGGCACCTTGTTTACAAACAGCTACTGAAGGTATCTACAAAGATGCACAGTGGGATCTTAACAGGGTAATGATTGAGATTTACAGAACAAAAGCTAATGGAACAGTATATTATCACATTGGTGGAATGAGGAATAAAGCAGGATCAGCTACGGCCGATGCTATTACAGACAACTTAACTGATGATGCAATTGGGTTAAAAAGAGCTTTGTATACTACAGGAGGCATACTAGAAAGACATCCAGCTCCTCCATGTAAATACATACTAACTTCTAAAAACGTATCTTACTTTGCAAACGTAATAGAAGAAGTAGAATCAATAACTGAAGGTAAATTCTTTAAAGAGTCAAAACCTACGAGGGTTTATCAATCGATACCTGGTCAAACCAGTTCTATTGGTAGTTCTTCTTATGTAGATTTAGATGATGACATAGTAGGTATAGGGGAAGTAAATGGTCTTCCTTTAGTATTTACTGAAACATACATATATAGAATAGAAGGTGTTATTAGTGCTATAGGTAGTGGTACTATGCGAGCAAGAATCGTAGACGAAAACATAGGTTGTTGTTCTCACGCAAGTATAGTTAAAACTCCTCGCGGTTTATTCTTCGCAGGACTTAATGGGTTTTATCAAACAGATGGTTATAAAGTAGTTTCTATAACAGAACATCTTGATGATTCATTTAGAGATATAACTAAAAATGCTACTGCAAGAAAACTAATAAACGGAACATACGATGAAAAGACCCTCAGAATAATATGGGGTGTTTGCGAAGAGAATAATACAGAAGCTAATTTAGCATGGGTGTTAAATCTTAGAACAGGTGGTTTCACAACGATTGAAGGTACTAGTTTTGCAGCTAACTCTTTAGCAATGTTAAACGACGAAATGTACAGAAGTGACCAATATGGAACTATTTATAGGCATTCGGAAGAATATTTACACGATAGCGTATTAACTTACGGTGCAGATAGTCTCCCTGATCCTGTTCATGAATGGTTAAGAACTCCTATTCTTTTTGATTATTTATCAAATGCAATGCATTTTGGTTTTCCTGCAAAAAGAAAATGGGTTAACGAAGCTACTTTTTCAATACAGTCTAACAGTAATCTTGGTTTACAACCTACCAGTACTAATGATGGTTCATCTCTTGTAGATAAATTAAAGCCTATAACCAGGGGTAGTACTTGGACATGGGAAGATCCAGACTTTGTTTGGGGTGATTCAAGATTTAAATGGGGTACTCCAGATGTTGTTACAGGTGTCCGAAGGTTTCCTAGAAGTTCAATGAGATGTAGAAGAAAGCAAGTAGGTTTAAAACCTGCTGAATACACCAGATATCTATCAGATGATTGGTATAAAGCATTCCTGTCTTACGATGATGAAACTGGATTACTATCAGCTATTGTATATCAATGGCCTCAAGAGTTAGAGGCATCATCTATATGTTTTCCTACTACTCTAGATGCATCGACAGGGCGTTATATTTACGACGCTGAAGGGACAACTACTTCTTGTTATGCAATAGAGGAAAGAACCTCAAATACGGAAATTAAGTTTTATGCAGGATCTTTAGATGGATGGTTAACTTATACATCAGGTAATTATTTAACATTTAAAGATGATAATACAAAAGATCAGGTAATAAAATTAAGTTCAAATCTCTACACTTACGATGCTACCCAACCTGCAGGATCTAAAGAGACAGGTACTTTTGGAGTGACTAAGGATTGGACAATAGAGTTCTGGATGCAATGTGATGCTAATTCCACTGGGCATATATTCGCTTTAGATAATCATACAATAGCACACGATAACCCCGGTACGACCATATTCTTTGAGTATGGCTACCTTAGTGTTAAATTATATTCAGATACAGGTTCTCAAATTCTATGGAGAACAACTCACTCCACGTACGAAGATTCTAATATTGTCTGGAATGGATCAACTTGGAATCACATTGTTTTAACTAGCAGAGGAACTGCATTAGAAACAGATACATTTAAAACCAATGCAGCAACCGATGGTGATTCAACACCAGGGCTTACAGTATACTATAATGGAGTAAGGTCAAACGCTAATGATGACGACAGTACTGTGCGAAGTGCTCTTATTACTGCAGGAGATGCGGGAGCTGCATTAACTACACCAAATATATTTTTAGGAGACAGTGACCTTGAAGGTGCATCTATTAATATGTTTAAGATTTGGGATGCATATAAAACTGAAGCCCAAGTTCAGGTAGATTACAATGAAGGATCACCTCTAGATACTACTGAAGCTGCTAACTGTGCTATGCAATTGAAGTTCGATGAACTGGCACTAGGAACACTAACAAATGGTATTACTCTATTAAACACTGGTTACACAGGTACTACAGCAACGGCTACAGTTAATACTGCAACAGATACTGATGAATTAGAAGTAGTAACTAAAAACGTTGAATGGACTATTAAAAAGAAAGAACTAGAACAAACCATTGAGATAAAAGAAATTGATATTAAATATTCCGTAATGGATAATGTTGAGGGTAGATTTCAAAAAGAAGATGAGGCGAGTAACGAATGAGTTTAGACTATGACATAGACTTAGATAGAACTGATATTTCTGATGATTTTCAAGTCAGGATGCTTGCTATCGTAAACGCCCTTGAAAAGATACAGGTTTTACTAAAAGATTTAGAGACTAGAATTAAGAACTTAGAAGATGAAGATTTAGATACTAGGGTTACAGCTCTAGAGGAGGCATAATGGCAAGTACATTGGTACAATTAAGGTCAAGAGTTCAGGCTGATTTGGATTTAGAGGATGAAACATTCATCACCGATTCAGATATAAACGCTTGGATTAACGAGGCCATAAAGAAAGCAGAAGCTGAAGTTCATACCTTGTATGAAGATTACTTCCTATCTGAATCAACTATAACATTATCTGCAGGGACTAAACTATATGATTACCCTAGCGATATTTATGGTAATAAAATCAGGAAGTTAATCTTTCAAGATGGTTCAGGAAGTAGCTCTCATGAAGTTAAACGAGTTAGAAACCTAGTTAATGCTTCTGATAGAGATATCTATTTAACAGGATCTAGCCATCACTTAGAATGGACTCCTTATAACGACGCTACTAACGGAAGAAAGATCCGTATCTTCCCTGAATCAGGCAGAAGTGGTACTCTAAGAGTGTGGTATATTCGGAACGCAAAACAATTATCTTCAGATACTGATGTATGCGATATTGATGAATTTGAAAGATACATACTGCAATCAACTAAAACCGAGTGTTACTTCAAGGATGGAGATCCGAGAGCAATACAATCGAAACAGTTGGAAGAACAGTTAAAACAAGATATGATTAACACATTAAGTAATATGGTTCCGGACAATAATGACGAGATACCAATGGATTTATCATTTTATGATGACACTATAGATTCATCAGAGATAGGAGAGTAGTGATGCCGAAGAATAAACATGGTTCCAAAAGAGCAATGAGTGAAAAAGGTGAAGGTAACTTTTTTGGTAATATCGGAACAGCCCTTGGCTTTAATAAAGTTAAAGTTGAAGATGTTAAAGCACCTAAACTAGCAACACACTCTGATGATTTTGGAGATATATACACAGATATATACAAACCTGGAGCACAGGGTTTAATGGACTTTGCGGCAGGACCAGGCTTTCAATCTCAATGGGGAACAGATCCTGAAACAGGTGAGAGAGTTGCTCAAGGTGACATGGCAAAACAGTTCCAAGCAAGACAAGCTCGAGTAGACAAAGGCGTACAAGGACCTTCTAAATCTTATGAATTACTTAGAGAATCAGAAGAAGCTGATAAACAACAAGCATTAGATTCTCGTCTTGCTCAAGACATGGCAGCAGCAGCTCAAATGTCAGGTGGAGATATGAGTCGTGCTGAAAAACAAAGAATGGCACAACAAGCAGCCAAGGGAGCTTCTAAAGGTAAGCAAAATATCAGAGGTCAATCTGCAGCAAGAATGAGCAAAGCTCTGGCCGGAGATATGGCTTCACAAGAAGCAAGACATAGACAAGAGCAAGATTTACTTGGTCAAGATATACAAAGAATAAGCCAATTAGATACAGCAGCATTAGGAGCTAAATCAGGAGCACTTTCAGCTTTTGCAGCACCTATGCAATATCAAATGGGGAATATCAACCAAAATGTTATGAATGAATTTCAGGCAAAGCTAGCCAATCAAGCAGCACAGAATGCGGCTAATATAGGGCAACAACAAGCTTTGGCAGGAACATTTACGGCTGGACTTAGTGCCGCCACAGGATAATAGGAGAAGACATGTCAGATTCAAGAGCTAATTGGAGAGGAACTTGGGAGAAAGGTGGAGATGAAAGACAATCTGCTATCCCTGAATCGGAACCTTCATACTGGGACAAGTTCACCGAATACGCAGGAGAAACCTGGGATGATTACCAGGATTGGAGAGATAAGCCTACAAAACCTTCATCAAAAGCACTTATTGAATATATTGGAAACGTGATTCCGGCTAAAGCTAAAATGGAGGGCACTATTGGTAAACTCCAAAGAGATATAATGACAAAAGGAACTGGCGATGAAAGAGCTATCGTGGGTGATGTTCCCGAATCATACTTCGATATACTAGAAGATATGCAGAGCACTGAAGAAGCAGAAAAGAAATCCAAAGCTTATGAGACTTTAGTTAAGGATTACATTGAAAGTAGACCTGGCATGAAAGGAACGCAAGCTAAAACAATTAAATCATTAAGAGAAGAAATTGAAAGATTAAACTCAGGCGAGAAAGCAGGTGATTCTCTTATGGAGAAAGGAGAAAAAGGCTTTTGGATGGCTGCAATCAAAATGGTTCAAGCAAATAAAGAGAAAAAAAATAAACAAGCCGCTGCTGCCAAGGCAAAACGGCCAGATTATACAAATGTTCCTAAGGCCGAAAACCCATTTGAGAAAGGTGGAGATTTTGGGGAACTTAAATCATGGTTTGGGCTAGGGTCAGAGCAAGTGGAAACTCCTAAAACTAAACAGCCAGAATTTGGGTCTGTTAAATATAACCCTAAAGATAAAGACGATGACGATATAGAAATAGAAGATATTGATGCAGGAGAAGGACCTGGATCTTCCCTTGATGCTGGAGACAGTAGCGGATTAGCAAATACTATGTCCGCAGGTATAGGCGGTGACTTTGTTATGGAGAAAGGTCAGGATAGTTTTATGTCAAACTGGCTAGATGAGAACTATAAGAAAACAGAGAAACCTGAGTCCACTAGAGAAAAGTCTTTGTTTACTAAAAAACGCCAGAAGATAAAACCTGGAATGATTAATATTGAAGGAGACTGGCCTAGCAAGGAAGAAGAATCTCTAGACAATGCCTTTGGTGATATTGCAGAGATGATTGAGCTTTCAAAAATACTATCAGGTGAAGAAGAGAAACCTGCAGTAGATGTTGAAAAACTAATGGAAGAATACAGAGCAGCAGAAGAAGAGAAGAGAGATCTTGAATACGCTAAAATGTATCAAGCAAAGCAGAAAGATTTTAGAGATAGAGTAATGAATATAGATTTCGATTTCACAAAAAAACGGAGAGGATAGTCATGAAGGATATCTTTGAGCAAATGGGATTACCAGAATCAAGACATGGCAGCAGTAGTTTAAGTGAGATACCTCATGAGGATTTTGAGACTTTTAGAATGATGGGAGCAGAAGATACAGAGGAAGAGTTTGAAGAGCCTGTAAAACATATGCATCCTGAAGTTAAATCAGCAATGGCAAAGAAAGCATCTGCTGATCTAGAGAAAGCAGGGATAAAAAAGGGTGATCCTAGACACGCAAGTCTTTTAGATATTGAATTGATGTTAAGGTTATCTCAAGCAGAAGAGAACTTTCCTGGAATACAGGCCGGATTAAGAAATAAGAAGATAAGACAGATATGGAGTAAATGGGGTTCAAGAGCACCTAAAATATTAGCTGCTTTAGGGTTATCTCATAAAGATGCTCCTAAACCAGTTTCTAAAGCAGAGGTTTTGCTCAGTTATATGAAGAAAAAAGAAGCTCAGCAATCCGCTATGGAAGATAAGAAACTGAAAGGTAAGATCCTTGAAACAAACCTTGATATGAAAAGAATGGCCCTACAAGATAAACTGCTGAGATCACAAGAATTACGAGAAGAAAAGAAGCAGAAAGAGCTAGATAAACCGGTTAAGGTAGAAGTTTCTAATAGAATCAAAGCAATAGATAATGAAGTTAGAGATATCGATAAGTGGATAAATGATATGGGAGCTTCCGCAGGAGAAGAACAGCTTGCAAAAGTGATTCAAAGAAGAAAAGATCTTCTTACTGATAAATCTAAAATGTTTAAAATAAATAGAATATCAGATACAGAAAAGAAGAAGGATGCAATAGACATTCTTAATAGATATACTGCAGAGAGAGATAAAGGACTTTAGTAATGGCAGGTGTTCCTCTTTTAATGGTTGAAAAAGCTGAAGCCGAAAAGGAAGAAAGAAGTCTTATCGAGACTTTACTCCAAGGTATTGAGAAGAGTGAACAAATAGCAAGAGAAGCTACTAAGCAAGCCTTTATGGAGCCTGGACAACCGGTAAAACTTCAGCCTTTTACAGAGATATTACAAGGTAAAAGAAGTAAAGGTGAATCCAAGTATACTTCAGAAGAATTCCGTAGAGATATTTATGAGAAACTCGGTGTTGATCAACCTGAAAGAGTTGAGGAAGATTGGGGTACCATTGGTAAGGTATCTGCTGATATACTTACTGATACATTATTCAATGTAGATAATCTTATTTTTGGTCTTCCCGGCAAACTTGTGGGTGGAACAGGAGAATTAGCAAAAGACGCTTTAAAGGCGTTTGATATAACAAGTGATTCGAAAGCATTAAAAGCACTTAGTAAGGTTGACCCTAGTACTTTAAGTAGGGTTACTACTGGAGCTGTTCTTGGTAGTGTTATGGCACAAGAAGATGATGATGCTTTAGATGTTTTAAAGAAGATGGCAATTGGTGCGGCGGCAGGAGCTATTGTTTCCCCTGCGGCAACAGAAGGAATGACTAAAATATACAGAGCTTTAGACAATCATACTGTTGATTCAATAAACCAATCTTTTAGACCTGAATTTTATAAAGCTTCCCAGAAATTACTCAGTGATATTCCCGTAGAAGAGAGACTTGGAATTAAAAGCGACGTTGGTGTACAAGATATATCCAGAATAGCTTCCAAGAGCGAAAAAGCAACTCTTGAAAGAGCGCACTTCTACAGAAAAGAACTAGAGGAAATAGAAAAAGGCTTAGATGAATATGACCTAGCAGTTTATGATAATTTAAGAATTCAAGCTGCAGGTATGACTAAGGCAACTAGAGAGAAGTATTATAAAGCACTAAAGAAAAAGTTTACTGCTAACGGCAATAAACTAAGAGGTCCTGAAAAGAATGCTTTATTAAATCAAGCTAGTAAGAATGCTAACAGTGTTGTTGGTAAAAAGATGCTCCCAATTATTCAGGAGATGGATCCATCAGGTAAAGTTGTAAAAGCGATGGATGACTTTGTTAAGTTTAACAGAACTAAAATAGACCAATACAACAAGACAATAAAAGAAACAGGCAATCCTTACTTGGTAGGGTTTGACTATTATATGCCTAGTATTTTACCTGATCTTAGTGAAGTACCCAAGGGACTAAAAAGAGTTCGTGGTGGTTTTAAAAAGGTAAAGACTGTTACAGATCCTGATCTTAGTGCTTTATCACGAGGAGAAGTAAGGGATCTTGCAGCAAAGAACTATGCAAAAGCTTTTATGGATAACCAAGAAAGAACAGCAAGAATGTTAATGACTTCTTTAGACAATACTCCCCTAGATATGATGGGTGGTAAGTTCATAAATGGAGCTATTGATACATTTGATAACTTAAATAGAAACATTGTAGCAGGACAATTGTTCGGCCATACGACTTGGGTTACTACTAACTATGTAGACAATCTCGCAAGAGCGTATATGGTTGCAGGAGTTGGACCGGCAGTTAAAGCAGCAGTTGGTGGTGGTTGGGGATTAGTTACTTCAACAGCTAGAGTTGCAGTTGAAAATAAAGCAGCTCAAAACATCAGAAATGTCATTAAGGATATACCTCTCATTGGTAAACCTATGGAAGCTGCAGCTAGATCTTTAGAAAAACTATCTCATACTAATCTTTTAGGAGAGATACTGGATGCAACCCATCCTAAGTCAACAGGTAAAGGCAAGTACGACAGTGACATGCTAGAACTTGCAACGATTGCAGGTGTTGTTGATACAGATAGGGCCAGACAATTCCTAAGACACTGGGATCAGTATGGTGGAGTTAGAACTTTACTTAAAAAAGAAGAAGCACTACCTCCTCTATTAAGAGGTTTGGACGAAGCAATTGAAAAAACTACAGGAGCTACAGCGGACTTGGCTTTGAAAACTGCACGAAAAGGTGGACAGGCCGTAAATGCTACAACTAAAGCTATTATGAATTTCTTAACTGATACAGTAGCAAGAGTTGGTAGTTCTAATGAGATATACACAAGAGTTAAAACATTTGAACATGTTTACAAATCACTTCTTAAAGAAATGCCAGGTGCATACAAAGAAGTAAAAAAGATAGGGTTTGCAAATGCATACCAACAAGGTCTTTACAGAGGTTCTGCACAAAGAGCTGCTCAAATAGTTGAAGATACATTCTTTGATTACAGTAAAGTAACAGCTTTTGAAAAGAAGTATGCAAAGAGACTACTCCCTTATTGGACTTTCTATACAAGAAACGCTCACTTTTGGCTTAAAGCACTTACTGATCCTAAAACGGTTAGTAAGGTTATGCAAAACCTGAGAGTTTTAAAGGACATAGGAAGAGAACCAACAGAAAGAGAGAGAAGATATATATCTAAATTCCAGTTGGCAGAAGGTGCTAGAATGTTACCTAAAAGTCCAGATGGAAGACAAGTGGTTGTTAGTATTCCTTCAGCATCAGTGCTTGAAGCTATTAATGATGTGGGTGGCTTAGCTGCTGTTTTCGGTAAGTTAACTGGTACATGGCCGGAAGGAATAAGTGCAGATAGAACTAAGGTAGCTGAGAAGGTATCTCCTATATTTAAGACTGCATTTGAACTACTTTCAGGTAAGAACTTGATGACAGGTCAACCAACGTATCCTTCAGACTCTCCAGATAAGAGAGCTAGAGTTTTCAGTGATGCTTTTGCTACTAAGGCATTGTTTGAATATTTGCCTCCCTTGTCCTTTATCCCATATAAGACTAAAATATATATAGATCACAAAGGTAAAAGTTACTTCATTGAAGATGATACTGACGCAAGAATGATTGTTGTTAGGAGAAACCTTCTACCTACACGAATCCTTGATACCATAATGGGTATAGGACAAGATATTAAGACGAAGAAAAGAACACCTTTGGAAGCAGGAATACATTACTTTACTCCATTAAGTGTAAGAGCGTTTACACCGGAACAACAAGTGGAGAAAGTTAAAAGAAGTATTTCTAGAGATAAGGCAAGAAGAACAAAGAAGAGAAAATCTAAAGAGGTTAAACTTGGGGATGAAAAAGGTGGGGATAATTTAACCCCTAAAGAAGAAGAGAGTGGAGTTGAGACTTCTGCGGCTATACATAGAGATGCAGGAGACTGGAAGATTAGAGATTATTTATATGATGCCCTAAGTTCTGACCAGAATGAGCGAGAATGGGAAAAAGAACAAGGGTGGAGGTATAAGAATGATCCCCCAGAAGACCAACAGGAACTACAGCGGGTTCATGACGAAAGTTTTGATGAAATAGGTATGGGTTACGACTGGCACCCATATGATGAAGAAAGAAATAAAGATTCCCCAGGATATTATGAGGGGCCGGAGGAGAAATGATTAAACCAATGGAAAGAAATAAAGAACAAGACGCAGGTAACTTCAAAGATCTCTATCTTACTCCAGATCCTGTTATTAGAGAAGATGGTCTTCCAACAATTGATCAGTGGGAAAAACTATTAGGTAGAGAAGGTGTCGTAACAGGTAGAAAGCTACCGGCCGATGAAGATAAAGAACTTCAAATGAAAGGTGAACAGAAAGCATCTGCTTGTGGTGATAAACCTCATGGAATGATGATTATAAAGAAGTCTGTTAAGATGTCTCCTTTAGAAAGGATAGCAAAGTCTAACGAACCTATGGAAGATATAGTCAAGAAAGCGGACAATAGACATGAAGATATTGTTAATCTTGTTGAAAGTGTACTTAGACTTAGTTAAAGGGAATAGTTATGAGCATAGAAGATATCCAAAATGCTATAAAGCAACTTAAATTCCAAGGGGAGTATGTAATTCCTAGAGAGGAAGAAGCAACCGAAGAGGAACCAAAAGTTAGCATAGTAGATCCAGGTCCTAGTATTGATGAAAAAATAAAGGTACTAGCTGAAAGAGCTGAGTTCGAAGATTTAAAAACAAAAGACAAGCCTAAACCAGAACCAGAACCAGAACCAGAACCAGATTATGTTACCCGGAGAGAGCTTTATCCTAACCTATATACCCAAACTGAAGTACAAGAAGAAGGTGTTCCTGCTCAATATCCTCAAAACCTAGATG
>Ga0208299_1002434_pt1 | contig 12576 bp, 19 predicted proteins | sample 15_taG_FD_184089 | JGI IMG/M metagenome (GOLD analysis project Ga0208299, IMG submission 184089) | Marine viral communities from the Subarctic Pacific Ocean - 15_ETSP_OMZ_AT15312 metaG (SPAdes) (version 2) | ecosystem: Environmental > Aquatic > Marine > Oceanic | place: Pacific Ocean | collected...
CAACTTTTGTTGCTTCACCACCAGTAATACCACTAAAAGGAACAGGTAATGCCATAACATCTTTATTAGTAGAGATAGAAATATTTTCAGCCTTTAAAGCCACTCTATTATATCTTAAATCGGATTCAGCATCACCCCTTGACGCTAAAGTTAAAAGAACATAATGTTCACCTGTTTCTGTTACCATAATTAAAACCTCGCTGCATTAGTTGTTCTATTAATTTCTTTACCTATCATTTTACCTATCTTATCTGCTAATACTCTAATTTCAGCATCACTTGAACCCATACTTCCTTTAACATTTACAGTTATATTGTTAGTTACGCTTGAACCACCAACCATTTTTCTACTATCACTATTACTATGAACTTTTGAACCTGCTGGTAAATTAACTAATTCTGGGCCTTTTTCTCCTACAAGTGATAATCCTGAAGAAACTGTACCACCGTCAGCAAATGGGCTAATAGCCTTTTTAATTCCTTTTATTAACATAACGCCAACAGCAACAATACCTGCTAAAATTAATGCACCTAACCAAATAGGCGCACCAACAACAAAAGCCACTATAGCCGCAATCATACCCGCAATCACTACAACTGTTAATATAATACCTAATATTTTATGTCCTATATCTTTACCAGAAGCCCACATACCTACAAATATACCTGAAGCAAGAGTCCATATTCCAGCCCATATTGTACCTAATAACGCAATAGCCCCAAAGAAAATAGTACCTAATAAACCTAAAAAGAATTGACCTAACCCTTCTAATACTTTAGGCAAATCTCCTTCTATAAGACCTGTAAATACTTTCCCAAGACCTTCAAATATCCAACTAAAAGAACCACTTAACAAAGTAAAAATTGGTTCAAGTATTCCCATAAAAAATGCCCACGATGCTGCAAAACCATCTTTAAATTCAGTAATTAAAGAAACTAATGAAGTTATAATAACAATTGCTGCTATTACAACTATTAAAACTGTAAAGGCCGTCATAGCCATAGTCTTAAGTCTTTGGGCCATCATTTTCATACCACCTTGTGCTTTAAATTTTTCTTGCCATTTAGTAAATTTATCTCTAGTTTTTTGGAAAGTCAATAATTCTTTCCATCTTTTCCATTGTGCCTCTTTTAAGTCTTTTTGTAAATTTACCCATTCACCTACATCTCCTTCATTAAGGGCAACTTGTATTTGAGCCTTAACTGCGGCTAATTCTTGCTCAGCACCACCTTTTTTACCAAACATTTTTTCTTTTTGAGATGCTGCTAATTTCCCAGTTAATTCAATTTCTTTCTCTAATAACTTTAAGGCTTCATCTTTTTCAATACCTTGCGCTATCATTAATTTATAAGAATCAAATTTTTGTAATAATTCCTCATCACCTGTTTTTAAGAATTCTTTTTTTGCTTTTTTCAAATCTTCTTCAACTTTTTTAGCCTTTTTTTGTAACGTCATTAAATCATTTAAGGCTTTAATTTTTTTATCATCTTGTTCTATTCCTTTTAATTTCTTTTGTTCCCAAATATTAGCAATATCTATTATTGCTCTAATTTGATTTTGAATCGCCCATAAACCTGTTCCTGATAAAATCCTTGATGTTGCTGTCCATAATTTAGATTGAGAAATATTATTTAATGTGGTTTTTTCCATATCTTTAGTAACACTATGTACACTTAATAAACTATTTCTTAATTCAGCCATAGAGTGGATTTCTTCTTCTGTTGTTTTTTTCTTTACCTTTCTAATTTTATTTGCTTTTTTATTAATTGTAGTTCCTTTACTCAGGGTTGCATTCATCTCTTCTTGTATTGCAATTTGAGTATTCATCATAAATATAACTTGTTCAAGTTGGTCGCTATTATTCATTTTGTCTTGCACTTTGGCAAGATTCTGCATTCTATCTATGGTAGGCGTTAAGCCTTTAACCATGCGAGATAAAGAGCCAGAAAATTGGGCAACTTCAGTATTAAAGTCTTTAAAATTTGTTTCTAATTTAGGAATAACCCCAGTTAACATATCAGTAATATCATATAATTTTTTCAAATCATTAGTAACGCCAATTCTTTCTGTACGAACCAAGAACATCACTTCACTTTTTTAATTCTTTATCTAATAATTCCTGTTTATATTTTTCTGCTTCCATATGAATTGATAACATATCCATAACTAATTCTGCTGGCATTTTATATACTTCTAATGGGCTAATTTGAAACGCTTGCGCTAAAGCATAAACTACCATTAGAGAGGCAACTTTAGGGTCTTTTGACCCTAATCTAACTGCTTCTCTAAATCTTCGTTTTTTGCTTCATCCCCCTGCATACTCATAAGAGGATTTGGGAGAATTTCTTTCAATTGATTGCCAACAAATGGCGTGAGTCTTAATAAATCAACTGAACCCAAATGAGGTTCAGTCTTATCAATAAAGTTTTCAACGCAATATCTATACATTGCATTTAAATCAATATCAACATCTTGTCTTTTTGCGTCTAGTTTTAATACCGAGTTCATCGCTTGTTCAACTTGAAGCCATGTTGGGTGCTTTACCCAGACTTTCAAGTATTCTTCTTTATTTTCTGCTACTTTAACATAGTGCAATTCACTTTCGCTTGGTACAAACAAGTCATTTTTATTTCCTACTATTGTTTTTTCTTCTAACATTTTTTTTCATCTCCATCTATCACTTACAAACATACTGTGATGGAATCTGATTTTACTCCTCTTCTTGTTTTACTACTTTCTTAGGAGTAGTTTTCTTCTTTTTAATTAAAGGTTTTTTGACTTTAAGTTTTTCAGCCATTAATCTTCTTTTTTCAAATTTATCCATAAAAATCACCCTTGTAATACCCAATGGGTTTTAACGGTACAAGTATTAAGTTTTCTAGGCATAACCGTTGCTTCTACAGTAATTGGCCCTTTATCGTCTGGAACAGTAAAAGTAGAACCACTTAAGAAATAATCTTGTAATTTAATAATTATTTGTTCATCATCTCCACCAGTAGCATTTTGCTTATCAAATTGTAAATCAATTGTACTTGTTCCTGAACCAACTTCTGTTTCTGTAAATACTTCTTCAAATAATTTATCATCAGTTACCATAGCAGTAAAGGATAATTCATAAGTTCTTTGTGCGGGTAATGCAGACTTAACATCTTTATTACCTATTCCTATAAATCTTTTATCCATTAAGTTATTATTAATAGTTAAAGATAAATTTGTTATCTTAAGGAACTGCTGACCAAATATACTAAAAGACCCTTTAGAGAAAAAGAAAGGTTCTAATAATTCTGCATCAGTAGAAGGTGGGAAATTAAACAAAGAAGAATTTGTAGCCTGTCCTCCCCTAGCCTCATAATTTTGAGTTTGTGATAATTTATTAACAGCCCTAGTGTTTAAGTCTAAAGTCATTTTAACTTCTTCATTTTCATTTGCTGTCATAGTTAATGTATTAACTCTATTACCTCTAGCAATTCTTACAAAGTTATGTGATTCACTTGCACTACCAGTTTCAGTAGTCATAGTTGAATTATCTCCAAATTTACTTAATGTTTGTTCTAAAGCAAATGAAGGTAAATCTTCTGTATTTAATTCTGTAAAAGTATAAATTATTGGGGCGGCAACTTCTGTTGCAGTAGATGTAGTTCTAGTAATTTCATCCATATTAGCAAGAGTATCAAGATTAGCCACTAAAGGTGGCATTAAACTTTTATCAGATGATGAAGCACTCTTGTAGAAAATAGGCCCAGTTGAAGTAAAAGAAGTTGTGGCCTGTGAGCCTGTTAATGATGCACTAGCGTTTTCAATATACACTTTATTTACTGCTTCTCCTACTAATCTACTTGTTGGTGCAGTTCCTTCTGAAGTATGGGTAATACTAGAACATTGACCTAAAGCGTAATATAACCAAGTTCCATGATTAGCAATAATATTAAGATTACCACCAGAAGAAGTCCTAATACCTTTATACTGATGAGTTAGGTTTCTTGAACCGCCTAATTGAAGATTTAATTGTTTCATCTCTTGTTCTACATTAGGAAATGTAGCAGACTCAATTAATCCTAACCAATTATCAGCATTTAATCTAGCAGTAGTAGAAGCCTTTGGGCCAACACAAGGCGCACCATAACTTCTAATAATAAAAAAGTCCCCATCTGCAATTGTTATTGAAGTTGCAGGTGAAACAGTAATAGATTCATAATCATTAGAAGTAATAATATGAGTAGATGCTGGGGTTAAACTACCACCGCTACCATCTGCATCATATAAATCCACTACACAACCAACATATAAATCATCTACAAACCTATATAAATTTCTAAAATCATTTTCAGCAACAAACTTAGTTGTTGTACTTGAACTATGAAGTACCATTACATATAAATCCGTTTCAGGAACAAATGTTAAACTTGCCCCGCTTCCTAAAAATATTTCTGTGTTTTCTACCATTTTAATTACCTTTTTTTAATTACCTTTTACATACATACTTAAGGTATTGCAACTGCAAATCTTTTCATCTCTACAGTTAATTTATATCCGAACAGGCGTTTATTTCTATCATTTGCCTCAGTTCTGGAACCTAAAAATAATTGATTCATTTTCTTTGAATCACTACTAATTGTAATCGTTGAACCCTTCCGGTTCTGTTCTAGCCTATGACGCACTACCTTATAAAGCCTTTCTAATCTATCTCGGCCAAAGTTTGCATCCGTTCCGGCTCTTTCATCTTGAATGGTTCTTATGTCTATTGTCATGGTATAAACTTCATTTCTAACACCCCAATCAATTGTCGGGTAATCTATACTTTGACCACTTTCAGAAATAATAATTAAATCGCCAGATGATAAATCATATCTAACTGCTCTATTTTTTGTCATATTTCTAATATCAATTATTGTTGGGGTTCCAATTAAAGACGCATAACCACTACCTAATACTGCTTCTGCTGAACCTGCCCAATTATTATTTAAAGTGCTAGCACCACTAGTAAATGTTGAAGGAGAAATTGAACCACTTGTAACTGCTGCTGGGTTTAACAAAGTAACTAAATAAGTTGTTTCATCCAAGAATATCACCTAATTTTTTTTCAATAGCCTTAAAAATTTTATTATATCTTCTTTCATTTACCTTTTGTCTGACTATTTCTGAAATAACCTGTTTATCTTGAATAGCAAATGCTGGAAATAACTCTTGAATATGTTTTTCTTTTTCTAATTCTATTTTAAATAATTTTTCTTCTACTTTTCTCTCTTCCATTATCTCTTTTAATACTTTATCAAGGTCATCCATAATAATCCCTCAATCAAGTAAAAATACAGTTTCTTTTCCTAAGTTAAGTAATTCTTCTGCTTCTTTCTTTAACAAATCATATTTACTTTTAACATCAATACTAGCCCCTGTATCAGCAATTAAAATTGTTTGGTCGTCATGCCTAAGTATTTCACACGCTACTAATTTAGTTGCAGCATCACTAATAATTCCTGGAACTCTAGGATTACCTGCAATATAACTTACTTTAATAGAATTCCTATTTATATAAGGAAATTTAGTTCTAAAGAAAACCCTACCTTCTCTATCAATTTTCCACCAATTGCCTAATCTTGCCATAGTTTCATTATCAGTAAAATCAGTTTTACTTAATCCTGTTCCAGAAACAGAAATTGAACATTCTGACCCATCTTCTCCCATTAATAATGATGTAATGATTACTGTATTTTGGTTTTCAGAATCAATGGTAGCGTAAAAATGGTTTGAAACATTATTACCATCAGAACCTATTACAGATTTAGCAGCAGTTGCGCTTGTAATAGATGCCGTATTTGTAGGATACACCTCATTAATCAAATAAGTTATTTCTTGGGCAATAGTTTTTGGCCCGTATTTATTATTATATTGACTACTTGTTGTGCCTTTATTTAAAACAAAAGTTGTGCTATCCGGTAAAGTTAAAGTAATTGAACCACTAGCCCCTACTTGACCGCTAGTTATAGTAACAGAAGCAGTTGAAGCCGCTAATTCTGTCCATGAACTTCCTTGCCAAACTTCTAATTTTAATATCTTTTGAATAAAAGTATTATTTAATTGAATAAATCCTACATAATCTGACCAAAATCTAGGGTATCTTCCCCCTCTAAAATCAAAATCATGGTATTCATCAACATATGTTATAGGTCTATAAGATGTACCAGTTTTATTATCAATATAATCTTCTATTCTTTTAATGTATGTTCCTACTTGACCTTCTGTTGGGTTAGTTGAACCACTAAGAGCCGGTATTTGAAGTAAATCAGTAATTAAATCTACATTAGTGTAATGCCCCTCACCATTACTATAATTAGGAGCAATAGAAGTATAATCGGAAGGTGATGAATATTTAGCCATTATATCATACCTCTAATTATTTTAAATATGGAGCAGAATTGGTTAACTCTTGAAGGTTATTTTGTATTAGTTTCGCAAAATATTGCCTTGCTTCATTAAATCCTGATTTTGGAGCAGTATCTCTTATACTATATGCAATTTCTTTATTACCTTTAACTCTAGGTTGAGGTATATATGCTGGCTTTTCAACTTGCTGTCCTTCTTTTTTTTCTGTTGTTGGTTTTTTAGAAACTTTATACATAGAAGGCAATGAAATTTTATTTGAACTTTTAACTATAATAGTTGTTGGCAACCAAACATCACCTTGTTCTATATTGTGTTCTCTAAGCATATCTGGAGAACGAATTTCAAATATAATTTTATATTTAGCAATAGGAATAGGAGATAAATCTATTTTATTCTTAATGTGTTCAAAAACTTTATCCTTATTCCTATTAAATATTTCCTTTAAAGCATAAGAAGTATCTTGTCGCCCCGTATCTTTATATGTTTGACTAATAGCCAATATTTCAAAAGCATCAGGGTTGTCAAATTTAATAGTATTTTCTCTATCAATTTTTTTCACTATTTTTTGGGCCTCTTCTTGTTTTTTTTGCCTATATCTTTCTATTTGGTTTTCAGGAGCATTTGGATTATCTCTATCAGTTTTACTTTCTATTAATTGCTCTTTCCATTTTTCAGGAAAACCTTTTTTATCAAACCAACTAGAATCTCGCCTTAATTGTTGTTGCCAATTTGCACCAAGTTCTTCTAAAGCCATTTCTTGTAGTCTAGAATTTCTTAATTCTCCATAGTGCGGGTTTTTTATTTTTTTAGTAGGCCTTTTAATATATTCTCCATAACCTTCTTCCCAAGGTTTTAATTTAGCCCTTTCATTTAATAATCTTTCATATTCCTCATCATCAAATACTTTTATATTTTTTGCTTCCGGTTCTGTTTTATACCAAACATTAGTTGGGTCTGATTCCCAACCCTTTTTCCCTTTCTTTGCTTCTGTTGCTTCTTTCATTTCTTTATCGTGTTTATAAGTGTAATTACCATTGTAACTGCTATCTATAATTATTTCAGAATTAGGCCATCCTCTTTTAACAATTTTCCTATTAACATCTCCGCTTTCATGGTCAACCGTAATTATATATTTAATAACACCATTAACTCTATCATATTTAACAATCGGTGACTGTAAAGCCCCCGAATCAAAAAACTCTTTTTGACTCATTTGATAAGAGTTATTAGTGAGTTCTCTTTGTATTTTTGTTTTATCAGTTTTACCAAACTCATGTAATTCCCCAACCCATTGTTTTATTTTTTCAGCATCATTTTTAAAATCTTTCAATTTTAAATCAAAATCTTTTAAAAACAATTCATCTACCCAAGTTACAAACTTATTTTTGTCTGTACTTTTATTACCTTTTTCGGTTTTTTTCTCAACAGGCACAAACTCATTAACCAACTCATCAAGGTCGGTATTTAAAAGTAAAGTATATTGAGATTGAAGGGCCTCTTTAAACCATTGTTCCTTTTCATCATCCCAAGAAAGACCATGCCTTTTAGTATTATCTTCTATATCTTCTATTCTTTCGGGTACAAACTCAGAATTTTCTCTATTATGTGGGTTAATAATAAATTGACCTAGAGTATTCTTAATAACAGTATTAGTTAAAGTTTGTATATCAGAAGATGGGTTTATACTACCATCGCCTTTTAATTCTGGCCAATAAAACCTTTTATCAACCATAACATATTACCCCCTCACTTGATTTAAGCCAGCCATTTAGCCCATGCTGCGACTTTAGATGCTTTTTCCATTAAATGTAATCCTCCACTTGGCGGAGAATAAGTTATTTGTCCGTTTTGGGGGTCTATCCAATAGGGGTTATTCATTTGGTCGTAGCCCGAAGGTGGAACAGGATAACCCGTTTGCATACCTTGATTAACCCCCATAGTTGCACCGCCAATGGACGCCGCAGAACCAGCACCTAATCCGGCAGTTAATGCAAGATTTTGGGCTTGTGCGCCGCTTGTTTGAGGGCTAAAACCTTGACTTTCAAGATATTGTTGTTTAGCCATTTTACGCTGTAAAATAACTTCATTATTAACTGCATTATTAAGAATGTTTTGTATATCTAGGGTTATATTTTCTTGAGTAATTCGTTGATAATCTGAAAGACAATCGGGTAATAAAGTAATAGTATTACTAGTATTATCTAAAGAAAACGCTAATTTAGATAACATCTCACTAAGTACTTTTTGAATTATATCCTCAATCATATTTGCAAAAGAAGTAATAAACTCTTCTCCGTGATATTGGAAAAATTCTTCAACAGGGTTCTCTTGTAAAGTTAATAGATTATTAACTGTTTTAAAGTTCTGTTGCTGTTGATTATCAATCGCTGCTAAATATTTATTCGCCATTCTTTTCACCTTCAATCATTGGTATTATTTTTTGTACTTGGGATAATTTTCCCTGTATATCTACCATTAGTCTAGTATATTGTTCTAATGGAGATTCTTTTGTTCCCTGTGGTGGTTGCACAACCCATCCCATAGCAATTAATGAAGCCATATCAGTTTGATTTAAATTTGTCAATGGGCCTCTTTTTATTGTAGGAATTTTAGGTTTTGGTATAAAAGAACGAAATTCTAATCCATGTTGTTCTGCTAGTATTTGTTGTTCTAACATTTCCATTTGTTTAAAAAATCCTGAATGTTTAGGACAATATGTTCCTTGTAATGGTCTGCCCTTATTTACATTAGATAATGGTAAAGGTGGTCGCATTGGGTCTGATAATTCCCATTCTTGTTGAGAACCACAAACTACGCAACGATGGCGCAAATTAAATTTATATCCAAATCTAATAAATAGAAACTTTTTCTTTTCCGGTAAAAGAACTTTACGGATTTCTTTTAATTGTTTCTTGGCCCTTAATTCTTTATATTCATACCCAATTACCGGCCCTGCTGCTCTTGAAGATATTTTATGAGAAGAAAATGGATTAATATTTGCAGGATTACCAATTAAACCGGGATTAAAACCTTGAATCATTTATAATCACCTCTCCAAAACGCAGCCGCTTGCATATTAATCAATCCTATAACCTCTTACTAAATCTTCTAACCACTTAATAATTTCTTTCAATTCTCTAGTATCTTTTCCCTTTACTTTGTTTGTGGAACCCACTCTTTCTTGAATTTCCTTTAATTTACTAATAACATCACTTAAACTTTCGTCTATTTCAAGTGCTCTTTGTTCCGCAAAATGTGCTATTGCGGGTCTATCATCATCATAGCCACTATCCCTATATCTGTCTTTTTTAATTGAATCTTCCCAACCCATAATAATCACCTAATATTTTGTATTAGTATTCTGCTGACCAAGCATCCATACTGTCATGCCAACTTTGCCAAGCAAGTGCAAGAATTTTATCAATTTCATTCCGACTCAATAAATCAATATTACTCTTCTTATCTGCATCCTTGAGATACCCAATATACCAGTCATATAATCCTTTATCTTCTGCTCGGTTAGTCTTTGGCCTTGCTTCTTCAAGTATATTAATATATTTTTGTTCATCATCATATTTATTTTTAAGTTTGTCTTTCCAACTCATAACAATCACCTAATAATCCTTAATCATTGTCATTACACCACGATATACCATTTCTGAATCTGATTTTGCACTTACAATATATTTATGTACCGGAATACCTATTTCATTTAATTGTTGAATACCGAGCCTGAATGGTTCAAATATAGGGTGGCTATCAATTGAGTCGTATTCATATTTTTTACCCCATATATCAAATTTATTTGCCCATATTCCTATCGCTTTTGGATATTCTGACATTCTTTTTTTCTTATTTTTTTTGCCATCTCGCCAATGAGTATCTGTAATTAAATCTATTAAATATTGCCAAGCCAATTGATTGTCTAAATTATATCTTTCTGTTAAATGTCTATCATCAATCATAAAAATAATATATTCAACCTTTCTTTTTCTAATATCATTTTTCCATAAATTCCAATATTGACTTTGACCACCCACATCAGATGCTTTTAAAGTTTTTAAATCTCCCTCTATTTTAACTATTTTTCTAGTTGGCCTTTCAATTCCTACCGTTCTTTTTTTAATATCCGGAACTTCGCCTCTAGTCCTTAATTGTCTATGTAAGGTTGTCTTTCCAACTTTTCCAGCACCATATATTCCAAATTGATGAGCATGAACTCTATTATAAACTGCTAAACCTACTTCTGCAAAGAATACTGCAAACCCAGCAAGAAAAGACACATGAAATCACCATATTATTTCACTAATTAATCCAATTAATGCCCCAAAAATATTTATTCCAAAAACTCCTGCGATATTACCAATACATAATGCTGCTACTGTTGCTGTAATTCCCCATGTCCAAGCCCTAAGTTTTAAAAACCAAATATCTGCTGAATGCGCTCTAGTCATATCATACGCAATTGTAGTATCATCCGCACTTAAAACATTTGGTAGCCATCCCAATTAATCACCTATTGTAATTGTTCTAAAAATTCTGGGGGTAATTCATCATTAGATTGAACATACATTGGCATTTTATATTGCCGCATACTTTCCATAATGCGTTGTTTTTGTTGTTCATCCCTTTGTTGCTTTTCCCAATAAAATTTAATTTTTCTATCTAATAAATACAATTCCATTCTCTCGTTCATTACTAAATCCATAAACGCTTTAATACCCATTATCCCACCAATGGTTAATAATGAGAATAATATTGCATGAGAAAAATGACTCCAAGGTAATTCTGCACCATATTCAGCATAAAAATATACATTTAATCCTGAACACGCACCAACAAATAAAATTGTCATTACTAATCTAGTATCTTTATTAATCGCTGCCATTTTAAACCCTCATGAAAATTCTATTGTTACTGATGGAGTTCCACCAGCAAAAGAAAAATATAAACCATTAGCGCAAATAACACCATGCATATCATATTCAAAATTTGAAGCAGTATTATTACTACCCGCACCACCACTATCAGCATTTACTGACATAATTCCGGGTAAAACCATTTTAGCAACTACTTTACCACTAGCCGCCAAATTATCATAAATTGTTACTATACTCGCATCAGTAGCATGAGTATTAGTAGCATGAATACTAACTAATTTACATCTTCCACTAAATACTTTTGCAGCACTAGTTAATTCACCACTACTTCTACATCCACCTAATCCCATTTTTTCACCTACTTTCGTTTAGGGTAATCCCCTACAATAATCAAGAGGGGGCGACCCCCTATAAACATAGCGGAATCATTCAGAATCATTGGCTAAAGTAGCCTCATCTGAAGATTCTTCTAATGTTTTTTCATTCGCTGGTTCCTTTAAAACCTCTTCAACAACCTTTTCTTCTTTAGTTGCTTTCTTAGGTAAAACCTTTGAAACAAATGATTTTTGTTTTGGGGATAGTTCACTTTTAAGAGCAGCAACATCTTTAAATTGACCTAACTTTACAACTCTTTTTAATTTCCTATCTTCTATATTATCCAATTCACCACTTTCAAAAGAAACTTTAAATTCTGATGCACCAATAAAACCAATTGCTAATTCTGTTACACAATCAACAGTTTCACCAATCCTGATTCTTTTATCAGATTGATGACTATAACCATTAAGCAAATATTCACCGTTAGGTAAATTCGCTATTAATGTTAATTTAGCCAATTAATCACCTTAAATTAAGCCCCAAACTCTAAGTCTAATTTCACCGACATTATCTGTATTTGATGCTGCTGGAACATGAATTTGAAATTCAGCAGATGAAGCAGCAGCATATTTACCGCCAGCAGCACCCGATGTAATTTCAGGTGCAATCATTGAAACTGCATAACCTCCAGAAATAGTATCAGTTGAAATACCGGTTACTACTACTGCATGAATTGTACTTAATCCAAAATCCCCTGCTGTCATTTGTTCTCCATTTGCGGTATATGATGTAATATCAACATAACCATCAACATAGTATTCGTCACCCGTTACCTTTGGGGAAGTTACCCCTTTATGGTCTGCAATTAAAGTTACTGTATTTGTCATTTTAAAAACCTCTTAACTCCAAAAACCTTACTGTACGTTGGTTATTTTGCCTTGTCCCTTAAAGAAAGTACAACCAATTTCACCCATTGTTCGGAATAGACCCCTGTTTC
>Ga0208299_1002435_pt1 | contig 12574 bp, 15 predicted proteins | sample 15_taG_FD_184089 | JGI IMG/M metagenome (GOLD analysis project Ga0208299, IMG submission 184089) | Marine viral communities from the Subarctic Pacific Ocean - 15_ETSP_OMZ_AT15312 metaG (SPAdes) (version 2) | ecosystem: Environmental > Aquatic > Marine > Oceanic | place: Pacific Ocean | collected...
TGAAAAAGATACCCTTTGTTGGATTACACGCCCACAGTGTAGCTGGAAGCATTTTTGACGCAATTGGTTACCCGCCAGAACATATGGATTTCGCGTATGAGAATGGGATGGATGCCCTGGCTCTCACGGACCACGGGAATATGAATGGCTTGCCTTACCAAGTAATGCATGCGAAAAAGATGAAGGAGGATGGAAAAGAGTTTAAGCCTATCTTTGGTGTAGAGGCATATTTTATTCCGTCATTTGATGATTGGCGCGAGGACTATGAAACCGCCAAGGAGGATAAAAAGCGCCGCAAGACACTAAGCAAGGAAGTCACGGGGACGACTGTTGAAAACGAGGACGCATCTAAAAAGGCAGTACGAAATATTCTAAATCGCCGCCGACACCTCATTCTTTTGGCTCAAAGCCAGGAAGGATTAAACAATCTCTTCTCATTGATCTCGGAGTCTTACGAATCGGGGCACTACTATCGTTATCCTCGTGTTGACTACGGGCTGCTTGAAAAGTATTCTGAGGGGGTCATCGCAGCCTCTGCTTGTCTTGGTGGACCATACGCAGGTTGTTTGTGGGAAAACAGTACGTGGGATGAAGAAACCCGCGAACGCATCGGTCATGACGAAGAGGCGGTTCTAGAATCCATGCGCGCCATAACGAAAAGAATGATGAGCATTTTCGGCGATCGTTGGTATGGTGAACTTCAATGGAACGACATTGACGAACAACACATTCTTAATAAATATATCATCCAAATGCACGAAGAGTTCGGAATTAAACTTATCTCGACTGCTGATAGCCATTATCCAACCCCGGATGCATGGAAGGACCGGGAGCTTTATAAAAGGCTCGGCTGGCTCGGAAAGTCACGTCCAGATTATATGAGTTCTGAACTTCCTGCCGGGGTTGATGAGCTTGGCATGGAGCTTTATCCCAAAAATGGAAACCAGATGTGGGAGTCGTACAAGAAATATTCAGAGCTTGCCAACGTTGAGTATGATGATGACTTGGTGATGGAATCAATCACGAATACCCACTTCATCGCTCATGAAAGGATTGAAAACTTCATGCCCGATAATGAGGTGCGACTTCCAGATTTTGTTGTACCTGCCAGGGAGTCAGCCGACTTCGCGCTGAGGAGATACTGCCAGGAAGCGCTGAGAAAGCGTCCAGAGATAGCCGAGAATCCAGAATATACAGACAGACTCCACATGGAGCTGGAAGTAATTTCAGACAGGGGTTTTTCTAAGTATTTTTTGACAATGCGCAAGATAAGCGACAAGGCAAATGACTTGATGTTGACTGGACCTGGTCGCGGATCTGCAGCAGGATCTCTGGTCGCGTATCTCCTGGGGATCACCCAGGTTGACCCGATTCAGTGGGGACTCCAGTTCGCTCGATTCATGCGCGCCGACGCTACGGACTACCCCGATATCGATTACGACGTCGCAGACAACATGGGGCTCAAGGAAGCCCTCATCGAGGACTGGGGGAAGGACAAAGTAGTCCCTATTTCGAATTGGAACACGCTGCAGCTAAAAAGCCTAATAAAAGATATTTCGAAATTCTACGGGATTGAGTTTCAGGAGGTCAATGAAGTAACTAGCGTTATGATGAAAGAGGCTTTAGCTCCGTCGAGAAAGCGCAGCAACAACACTTCGGGAATGTATACCCCGACCTTCGACGATGTAATGGATTTCAGCCCAACACTCCAGGCTTTTCTAAATAAATACCCCCACATTAAAACACACGTCACCGCCATCCATGGGCAGGTCCGGTCGTGTTCTCGACACGCCGGCGGAATCGTGGTCGGCGAAGATCTGAACAAGAGAATGCCGCTGATCAATTCGGGCGGCATCACACAGGCTCCATGGAGCGAGGGACAAAACGTCAGGCACTTGGAGCCGATGGGGTTCATTAAATTTGATGTTCTTGGGCTCTCAACCCTCAAGATGATCGACGGAGCCATCAGGCACATTCTCAAGAGGCACCACAACATAAAAGACCCAACCTTCGAGAATGTTAAAGATTTTTACAACAAGAATATCCATCCAGATGTTATTAACTTACAAGACCAAGATGTTTATAAAAACATCTTTCACAAAGGCAAGTGGGGAGGAGTCTTTCAGTTTACCGAAGTGGGCGCCCAGAAGTTCTGCCAGCAAGTGGCGCCGACAAGTCTGGTTGACCTAGCTGCTATTACATCAATCTATCGCCCAGGTCCCCTCGCCGCCGGGGTGAACACTGGATACATGGAGGTCCGCAATAGCCCCACTAAGATGAAGTTTATTCACAAAGACTACAATGACGTGACTGAAGAAACTTATGGGTTTTTGATTTTCCAAGAGCAGATTGCCTTGTTGGCTCACAAGCTTGGGAAAGATATATCTTTGGACGAGGGCAATATGCTCAGGAAGGTACTCACCAAAAAAGGCACCGGAAAAGAAGCATCCGTAAAGCGCAAGCTCAAGGACAGGTTTGTCCAGGGGTGTGAAGAGAAGGGTATCAAAAGAAGTGTTGGGGAAAAGATTTGGGAGAATTTTGAATTCTTCTCGGGTTATGGTTTCAACAAGTCTCACGCCATCTCTTACTGCCTTATCTCGTTCCAGTGCGCGTGGCTTTTGAATTATTATCCCTCCGAGTGGATGGCTGCGTTCTTGGATAAGGAGCCAGAAACTAGGAAAGAGAAGGCGATCAACATCGCCAAGGCGTTCGGATTTGAAGTGCGAGAGTTGGACGTAAATTCATCTGGTCGTGAATGGGAAATCTCCGACGACGGCAAGACGCTGATACAACCCCTGTCTTCCATTAAGGGGCTCGGGGATGCAGCCATTACCCAGATTATCAATAACCGACCCTTCAAAGTTGTGGAAGATTTCCTGTTTAATGAATCGATCGTTTATTCTAAATTAAACAAGAAGGCTCTGGACGTGTTATGCCGCAGCGGAGCCATGAATTCCCTTATTGATGAGCGGTTCACGGGAGGTAAACATTTCTGGTCGGCTATCTGTGTCGACCGACCGAGAAAGGAAAAGAATCTGCTTGAAAACATTTCGGACCCGGATTTTGTTGCAGAGGGAGAATTCTCCGACGAAGAAAAGATTGGATATCTTGTTGAGTTGACCGGAGTGTTCCCGTTCCAGCGTGTTATGAAGCCAGAGGTTTATAGACAGCTTAGTGAGGCTTTTATACCCCCGGTCGCCAACTACGACCCAGAGGGTTGTGACGTGGTGTGGTTCATCCCCCGGAAGGTTGACGTCAAGACTACCAAGAATGGCAAGACATACTGGGTCATAGAAGTTATCGACGACACCAATACTCTGACACGAGTGAGATGTTGGGGGGTGCAGTCACATGACAGGATTCATATCAACAAGCCATATATGGCTAAGTTAGAGTACAATGAGAAGTGGGGGTTTTCCACCAGAAGCATTCGAAGAAATTTTCGAATTTTAGCTTGACAAGCATGCGTAATCGTGCTATATTAATAGAGTAGACAGGAGTTTATATGAAGTTTACAAGTACCGCCGTTAAAGTTTCGTTTGATCAGAAGGATCTTTGCGAGGCACTAGCCGATCTAGTCGATCTTAACTATCACCGCCCTGATTTGGCCAACTATATTCGAAAGAATAAGTTTGAAGTTCAGCCATCTCCCAAGGGAAAATTTATCATTAACATCAAAGCCAGCTAAAGGCTATAAAACTAGGAGGAAATCTTGGGAACAGGATTCGAGATATTTGAAAACGTAGTGGAAATTCATCAAGCAGCGGAAGCCGAGGACTTGAGTACCAAAGAGGAGAAGATGGTTGAATATGTTCGAGAACTTCAACGCATCGAGACCTTGATGGAGCCGCTAAAAGAAGAGAAGCGACAACTGAAGTCTGATTTCAAAGAGGCTGACTGGCTCACGGGAGACGAGATCTCCATGACAGTCAAGGCATATCGAATGATGAAAACAAAAGACTTTGACTTTGATGAGTTTGCGAAAGTTTATGAGGCACTAGCAAAAGTGACAGGGAGGGCGTGAGTGATTTTAGAATATTATAGAACACGACAAGACGCGATCCCCCCAAGTCGAGCTAACCCCTCGGACGCCGGTCTGGATGTTCATTACAACCCTTCTGACCCGGAGGTGACAGTATTCGTGCTCAAGCCGGGAGAGTCCGGGCTGTTCCCCACGGGCTTGAAGTTTGGCATCCCACATGGCTATATGCTTGAAGTAAAGAACCGTAGCGGCAATGCCTCGAAGCGAAGCCTTCTTGTCGGCGCGTGTGTCATTGACTCTGGTTACGACGGCGAGGTTTTTGTCAATCTTCATAACGTCGGCACAGAAACACAGTACATCGATCGAGGAATGAAAATCGCACAGATCGTCATGGTGCCTGTCGTTCACTTCCGAGCGCTAGAGGCACAGACAGATAATCTATATGAGTGGTACCCAATCACAATGAGCAATCGCGGTTCTGGCGCGCTGGGGTCTACTGACGGGCATGTCATGGGCACAGGTGGTGATTCTGATGACGTGGTTTTACACAAGGTTGAAAGTTGGGAAATCGGTGATCCCGTATGAAAATCCGCAAGACGCTAGCTTATGATGACGTTCTCTTGGTTCCTAAGTATTCTGACATTGAATCTCGTACCGAGGTGGACATTGCGTCTTGCCTGGGAAAGAACTTGTGTTTCGAGCTTCCTGTCATATCCGCCCCCATGGACACGGTCACAGAAGCTGAGATGAGCAAGGCACTAGGAAACGCCGGCGGCTTGGGAGTTATACATCGATACAATTCCATCGCGGATCAGGTTAAGATTGTCGAGGATGCATCACTTTGGCTAAAAGCACCACACCATGTGGCTGCTGCATGCGGGGTTACCGGGGATTACCGTACCCGCGCCGAAGCTCTGTATAAGGCTGGCGCTACCATCTTTTGTTTGGACGTGGCACACGGTCACCATGTTTTGATGGAACGAGCACTCAAAGAGTTAAAGAACTTTTTCGGTACCAACGTCCACTTGATGGCTGGAAATGTAGCGACTGCAGAATCGTTTAAAGATCTAGCATCCTGGGGCGCCGACTCCATCCGCGTCGGCATTGGTGGAGGCTCCATATGTTCTACCAGGACTCAAACTGGTCACGGAGTACCCGGACTCCAATCGGTTTTCGATTGCTTCCACGCAGACTTCTCCCGCGATGTTAAAATCATAGCTGACGGTGGCATCAAAACAAGCGGCGACATGGTTAAGGCACTCGCAGCAGGGGCAGATTTCGTGATGGTTGGCTCAATGTTGGCGGGCACTGCACAATCTCCTGGTCGCTCTCATGTGAATATGAAGGGGGAACGAGTAAAAAACTATAGAGGGATGGCTAGCAAGGAAGCTCAGATTGAGTGGAGAGGTTCGGTTGGCTCCGAGGAGGGGGTTTCCACCTTTATCCCATACAAGGGATGCGTGGTGCCAATTCTTGCGGAGATGCGAAAAGGAATTAGGAGCGGGCTTTCTTATTCAGGCGCGAGGAATATATTAGAATTGCAGTCAAAGGCAGAGTTCATTGAGCAGACGCCCTCCGGTCTCGTGGAGAGTAAAACCCATATTATGGATAGGTTTGGTGGCTGATTACGGAAAGAGAGAAAAGCGAATTAGCTTTATAGACACTGATAAACGTAACGCTGACCTGCTCGTGAGGCTCAAAAATGATGGACTAACAAAAAGTAAGTTCTTCCGTGCTGTTCTTACGGGATACTTGGAGAGAGATCATCTAATTGTGGAGTTTGTTGACAAATACAAACTAGAAAGCCAGTCGCAAAGCGCGGTCAAGGCAAAGAAAGTCAAAGATTTAGAGCAAGTAGGCGCCGAAAACAAAAGGAAATTCGGCTTAGCCGATCAAGAGATAGAAAATATTTTTGATATTTTAGAAAAAGAACACCCAGAATTATAAACTTTAGGGTTTTTTAGAAAATAAAATACTATTTACTACTGAAATAATATACCGCTCTGCGTATACTACTAGGAGATTTTATAATGAGCAAGAAACTTTTGAAAGAGTCAACCATCCGGCGCTTCGGCGCTCTGGCGAATTTGAATCCAAATGCAACATCGAACTTTATTCAAGGTTTGGACGAAGACGAAGAAGAGATCGATGCCATTGAGGATGTCGAGGTGGAAGACGACGTAATTTTAGAGCCCGAAGAGGAAGAGATAGAAATAGAAGACTCTGGACTGGAGTCGGTCCCCGCCGATCTAACTGGCGTGGTGAAAGAACTTGTTCAGGTCATCGCCGATTGGGCAGCCGATCAAGGTGTCCCCGTGAGTGTTGAAGGGGGTGATGAAGAAGTTATTGATGTCGAAGACGAGGTAGTCCTCGATGATGAGGAGCCTATCGATTTAGATATCGCCGCTGGAGAAGAAGAGATCGTTGAACCCGAGCTTGAATTGGAAGAGATGATCCGCCAAGCACTTAGCGAGGCAACTCCCGAAGAGGAAGCCATCGAAGAGGGGACTACGGAGCATGACGCCATAGTCGATGCAGAGCATGATCTAGACGAGGACGACCCCGAAGCCGCCGAGCACGAACTAGAGAAGAAAACCCACACCGAGGCGAAGCTTAGTGACGACGTAATTAAAGAAGTCACTCGCCGCGTTAAGGCACGAGTTGCTAAACTTTATAAATCTAAAAAAGCTTAAGGTAACTAATAAACTTTAAAATCTAAATACCACGATGTCGTGGTATTTTTGTATTCAAGGAAGAGGATGGAAAATATACTCATTTTTGCTTTTGGAGCAGTTTGCGGCATTATTATGTATCGCGGGTTGACTGTGCTACGTTTGGCAAGCATCAACATCGGCATGTTCCAGATGGTAGAGTTAAGTTGCCTACAACTACTGGCCCTCACCATCGAGGATGCGTCTTTCGTGAAAGAGACAAAGCACCGCATCATGCGAAAGACAAACGCTTTTACTGAAAACCAGATAAAAATAACGAGAAACGAAGACGAGCTTCTTCTAGAAAGATGGAAGGATAATTCTATTCAAAAGCTGCTTGATCGATACCCCCAGAACCTTAGAGGGGTGGCTCGATATAATAATTGGCGCACAGGAATGGCGTGGCTCGATCTTAACATGGAAAAAGTACTTGACAAATAAACTTATTAGTGTTATAATTATAATATAGGAGGGCAGTTGTGAAAGGCATAGCTTGGAAAGATTTTAGAAAGGGCGATCAGTATTATTACGTGATTCAAGTAAACGAGATAAAGGGCAAGCGAGAAGAGAACCGGGTCAAGAAATATTTTAAAGATTGGTCCATGCACGGAGATGGGTATGACCCAAGCAAGAAAGAAGTAACCCTCATGTTTAGGAAGAATTTTTCCAGTGAAGACGAGTGGAAATCATGGGCTCGCTCTTTCCCCCACCGTTTAGTAGAAGTAGGGAAGAGTGGGAAAAACAAACCATATAAGCTCGGATTAGATTATTTAAATTCACCAAGGCGGTTAAGAGAATGAGTAGTACAGAATTAGACGAAATTCAGACAGAAGAGCCAGAGATCGAAGTTGAGCCATTACCACCCGAGCTTAGGGTTATTGGTCTTTTCGGAGAAGTATCGGAAAAGAAAGCCGAAGAACTCATCTATTCGCTGCTTTTGCTTTGTAGCGATGGCGAAGAAGATGTAGATATATATGTGTCTTCTACCGGCGGCGCCGCAGTTGACATGTTCTCTATCTATGATGTCATGCGTCTCCTGCGAGAGAAGGTCGACCTCAGCACAGTTGGTATGGGGAAGGTAATGTCTGCTGCAGTTATTCTTTTAGCTGCAGGAACTAAGGGGAAAAGAAAGATTGGCAAATATTGCAGAGTTATGATACACTCGGTCATCGCAGGCAACCATGGCACTCTTTACGACATGGACAACGAAATGAAAGAAATAAAATACACACAAGAAAAATATATAGAAGCTCTGTGCGAAGAAACAAATTTAACCAGACCACAAATAAAGAAATTATTGGCAAAGAACGTGAACGTTTACCTATCAGCAGAGGAGGCTGTGGCATATGGTATTGCCGATGAGATTGTGTAGGAGGAAAAACAAATATGGCTATCATTAAAGGCTTACATGCTAAACTTATAGCAGAAAATGTTGAAAGAGTGCTGAAGAAAAGGGGTTATGCCTTTTTTGATTCGGGAACGTTCAATGTTAATATAATTGGGATTAGATCCTCGGAAAAGAAAGCAAACAACTTTGACGACACGATGCTTCTAATTTATAAAAACAAAAAGCACGCATGGGAAGTTGTGTCTTCTGTTATAACGACCGATCCAGGTAAGTATTACCTGGTGGATAACCCCGTTAACAGCAAGGGAACCGCCATTTTGGTTCCAGACCAGTATAGGGGAGTCTACAAAGTGGATATCCACGCTGCAAATAATAAAAATTTCGCCCATGAAGCGCTGTGTCAAAGAGGGGGCACCCTTAAGGTGTGGCGAGACATCAACCGAGACACTGTTTTAGACCACGATCCAGAGTCTATAGACGAAGGCTGGTTCGGCGTGAACATACATCGTAGCAAGGCTACAGGTGCAGCCACATATGTCGGGGCATACTCCGCAGGTTGTCAGACATTTAAGAATAGCACAGATTTTAGCATCTTTATGGATGTGATCAACCGATCGAAAGGAAAGTATGGTAACAGTTTTACTTATACTCTTTTGGACGAAGAAGATTTTGAGGACTAATTATTAATATGGACGAGCTAGATTTATTAATTCAAGCCCGGAGGGGAGACAGTTCACCGAGCCCAGCGATGGATTCTGATAGTTTCTTGGCGCTGGTTGAGGAAACATTGGATTTAGTGTACGATGTTTCGACGAAAGACGTGCTGACCGAGAAAGAAGACAGCACCACCAAGCGAACAGCGAAAGAGTTTTTGTTGGTACTTCCAAAGTTCTCACCCAGTGAGTCTTGGGGAGATCCCAATTCGACGGATCGAGCCACAATCAATAAGATATTTGGAGTCGTAGGCGGCGGAGCAACCATCGAAGAAAAGCTTAGGTTTATCCAGCGCATAGCAGACCCATCCAACAAGATAACCTCACCGCGTAGAATCATATCCACCTTGATTATTCTGGAGTCTTTGAGCGCGGTTATCACCAGCTTCAGCAGCGCCCCAGCCGGATTTGTTTTCGAGGGGTTCTTGTCGGCTTTACTAAGAGGTAGGCAGGAGGCGGAAGTCTCGGAGAAGGGCAATTTACCCATCCAAGACCTCATCGCCTTCTCTGAATTGGGGAGTGGTTTTCCAGTTAGCCTCAAGCTTTTGAGCACCAAGACCGCCATTGAGGGTAGCTACACCAACTTGGTCGACGCTCTCGATGAGTACGAGAGGATGATCTACGTTGTCGCACGCAAAGACGGCAGCAATATTGCTCTTGAAGAGTTTACATTCACCCGTGATAATTTTATTAATGCGCTTGTGTCAAAGGCTAGCGGCTCAACGATGAAGAAGACAGCTAATTTATTTACTCTAGATGGCAAGACACCCAAGGCATCGGTTGCCTACTTAAACTCTCTCTCCGATTGGTCGGAAAAGTATCGAGCCCTGCAGCATACCCGAGGATATACTGGGAAGCCCCAAGAAACCGAACAAGCTGAAGAGGTGGAAATAGAACCAGAAGTGGAGCTACCCATCGCAGCCGAGGGTTTGCTCGTCGAGAGTCAGACACAGTGGGGTATTTCTCCGAAGCAGCTTCCTACGTTGTCCGGTGTAGATTATAAGGTTTTAGGAACGCTGCCGTATAGTCCACAAGAGATCGAAAAGATAGCTCAACTGCATATGGATAAACTGGGAGATTCCCTTTTCGAATTATTCGAGGCTACAAAAGCCTTGTCAGAGAATGTTAATAGGTATTTTACTGACAAGAGACGCGCTAATGCGATTAAGTCTGGAGAGAAGGCGATTCAAAACACTACCCAGATTCAAGATTCGCTAGAGAAGGAAGTACGCGGTTCATCCGATGAAGAAATCGCTTGACTTTATATTGAATGTGATTATATTTATAACTAAGAGGTGTTGATTGACAAAATATTATGATTCTGGTTCTGAAATGGACCAACGCATCATGACTGGTGTGAACATTCTAGCAGATAATGTAGCTTCCACGCTCGGTCCAAGAGGTAGGAACGTGATTCTGCAAGAGAAGGGCGCCCGCCCGATTATTACCAAGGACGGTGTAACTGTGGCGAACTTCGTCGACCTGGAAGACCCCATTGAGAATGCTGGTGCCCAGATTATAAAGCAAGCTGCAGCCCAAACTAATCAGGATGCAGGCGACGGTACCACGACGTCTACAGTCCTGGCGCGATCAATTCTTAACGGAGCACGCAAGTATATTTCTTCTGGAGTACCGCCGATAGAACTTAAGCGCGGTATGGAAAAGGCTCTAGAAACCATATTGGACAACCTAGACAGCATTAGCCAGCCTATCACGTCGGAAGACGATATCGCTCATGTGGCAACCATCTCTGCGAACAATGACAAACAACTCGGACAACTAATAGCTCGTGCTGTATCCGCAGCCGGAAAAGACGGCGCGATCACTGTTGAAGAGGCGCGCTCACACCAGACCAGCTTGGATTTAGTGGAAGGCTTCAGAATGGACGCCGGCTACGCAGCTAATGCCTTTGTCACCGACGAACGACGCAGGGCTGTTATCTATGAAGATCCCATGATTCTGGTGACTGACGAAAAGATCGACAACGTTCATGACATCCTGCCGATTTTGGAGTTATCCGCGAGGGAATCCCGCCCTCTTGTTTTCGTATCTACAGAGGTGGAGGGTCAGGCACTAGCGGCAATGATCATGAACGCTATGCGCGGCACCCTCAAGGTGGCGGCTATCAAGGCACCCCGCTATGGCGAAGAACGACAGAACACCCTCAAAGACCTGGCTCTATCGACCGGCGCAACATTCGTAAGTCGCTCGGAGGGGAAGAGGTTACGAGACGTAAAATTAGTTGACTTTGGTACTGCTTTGAAAATAGACATTACTAGAGCACAAACGACAATTGTCGGCGGCAGTGGAGACCCAGACCCAATCACCGCCCAGATCGCAAGCCTTAAAGATGAACTACTGGGGGAAGAGAACCTATATAAGTGCGAACAGATTCAGGATCGTATCGCCCGTTTGGCTAGCGGTATTGCTATCATTCGAGTTGGAGCCGCGACAGAAATAGAGATGGTGGAAAAGAAACACCGTATCGAGGACGCTTTGGAGGCTGTACACTCTGCACAGCTAGAGGGAATCGTGGCTGGCGGAGGCATCGCCCTTTGGGAAGCCACGCAAAACTTGGATATAGTTGTCGACAACGCTGATCAGTCGCTGGGCGTGGAAATTATTAAGTCTGCAGTAGAGTCTCCCATACGCCAAATGGCGCTAAACGCTGGTAGATCACCGGATATCGTTTGCGATTTGATCTCCCGCGCCGACCCTGGGACTGGATATAATTTTATTACCGGGAAGCTGGTTGATATGGTCGCGGGAGGCATCATTGACCCGGTCAAAGTTACCAAAACTGCCCTTCAGAATGCGGTATCGGTTGCGGGAACATTATTGACAACAAATTGTGCCGTCATTGAGAAATAGACTACTACTTAATGGTGGGTCGCCGCCCTCCACATATTAGGAGCAGAAACAAATGGCAGATGAAGATCTGGAAATCAAAATTGATATAGTTGAACTTAACGGCAAGATAGACCGCATGACTGATAGTCTGGACGCAGTGCGACAACGCCTCGATGAGATAGCGCTAGGGATTACCAGCTTGAAGTCTGCTGTTTATAACCCCGACGAGGGTCTATACGCCAGGCTCAAACAACTAGAGCAATGGAGAGACCAGACCTCTAGATTTTTGTGGCTTGTAGCCACGTCTATCGTAGGTCTTAGCACGGCAACTATATGGAAACATTTTTTTTAATAAATTCGCTTGACTTATGGCGCCACATGTGCTATAGTAAGAAGTAGAGAGAGAGGTAATAGTGCGAGTTAATATAACTTATTCTGTAGGGTTGGACGATATACCCACAGAAATCGATAAGTTGCTGTCCGAGGGCAACGCATCATTGAAAGACGCGACCGTGGTGGTCGAATCATTAAAAGATAAGAGCCCCCTTGAAATGATCGAGTCGATCAATTCTATTCGAGAGACGATGGGCGTGTTCGACATGAGGTTGGCTGAGTGCCTATCCATCTTGTCGGGCTATATCGACATCAGAACCAAAGTGGCTAACCCTCCTTTGTCGGAGGACACTGGCTATGATTTGGACGACGATGGCTTTGGGGGCATAGGTGAGTAAAGAATTTAAAGAAGGCGAGTATGTGCATGTTCCCGAAGGAGTTGTGGGTTACACCCTGCACGACAACGGCACCGTAAAGAATTATATAAAATTCACAGAACCGAAGCTGCTTATGTATCTTGGCGCCGTCCAAGATCCAAATTTTGCAGGAGACTCTTTGTGCAAGTTATTTTATGAAGGAGAGGTATATTCTCTCCACAAACACGATGTATATGAGAGGGGAGAGCTTAATGGTTAAA
>Ga0208299_1002436_pt1 | contig 12573 bp, 24 predicted proteins | sample 15_taG_FD_184089 | JGI IMG/M metagenome (GOLD analysis project Ga0208299, IMG submission 184089) | Marine viral communities from the Subarctic Pacific Ocean - 15_ETSP_OMZ_AT15312 metaG (SPAdes) (version 2) | ecosystem: Environmental > Aquatic > Marine > Oceanic | place: Pacific Ocean | collected...
CCATCAAAGCACCTTCCCCTTGGATTGTTGGCCCAAATATATCTTTAATTTTATATTTCATCTACTAGTTAGTAGAAAGAAAATATAATATAAATATAGAAGAGTAGTAAGTAGTACAACAATAATAGTTCTAAGCATAATAATTAAGTAGGGACTTAGGATATCAAAAGGAATACCCTAAGTCCCAAGGAGAGAGACAAAAACCATCAAACACTCTCTTATTAACATAATTCTAAAACTAATGCAACTGGGTATCACAGCTTACCAAAAGGACTCTTTTCATGTCTTTTACTCTCGATATTTATGAACTTCCTGGTTTTACAATTATACATGGATTCATGTAGTTTAACCCCGTCTATCCAAATTTTATCTGTGACTTTTCCTTGTTTATTAAAAGAAGTTACTTTGACCCCGTGTATCTTATCATTTGTCCTATTATCCTGTACTCCATGTGTAGCCTTGTATACCTTGTTATTCATTATGTTCTCCTATTGTGTTAACTATAGACATTCTTCTACTTGTCTAATAACTATATATATAACTATATATATAACTATATATATAAAAAAAATCCTTCCCCAACTAAAATACTGTATTTCTCTTTATTTTCATACATTTGCAATGTCTTCTTCTTTATATACAAAATTACTATAGTCCCCTTCTTCTATCTTTTTTCTCAAAACCTTTCGGGAACTAAAGTTTACTAGTTTATAATCTGTAACCTCTTGTTTTTGTCGATTAAAGGTTCCCTGTGGGTGCGTATCCGCAAGTAACTCACCGTTTAACTCAATGTGAATAATAGATTTAAAGCAGCTATGACACCAGACCTGTAGCCCTCTTACAGTAAACCCAACGTCTAAATTAGATTTATCCCTATTGTTGCATTTGTCGCACCTTATGTATTCTGTTATACTTTCGTCATTCAATAGGTTTCTAGCTGCTTTCCCTTTGTTTGGGGCGTAACTTTTACGGTTTAATCTGAATTTCATGTCATTCTCCTTATGTAATATCCTCAGAGAGGCTCTGAGTAGCCATATAAGCCATTTTAAGGGCTTACCCTAAGCCACCATATAGCTTTTCTATATAATGGCCTAGAATCTGCTCTTATTAGCTTACAATGCCATAGTAGAAATTACGAGCTTTTTTTAAATCTTGGTTAAATACTAAAAGTTTAGCTTTATAGTAGTCCCATTTTTCTTGTTCTCGTTTCCATACTTTAAAATCATCAGAATAAGAATAGTAATGATCTAGTTTTGACCTTAGTTTTTCAAGTTCATTCATAGTGATACCTCATTTATAAAGTTTACTACACTTTGACTTGGTTGAAACTTTGCTACATTTAATCGGTCTTTAAGTTTACTTGTAAAATCCTGGATTTTAAATAGCACAGGTTTATAATCTTTATGTTTTACTTTACTTAACCGTAATGGTGTTCTTAAAGTTAATACATAGTCATACTTACGGCCTTCTTTTATTAGAAGCCCATGTATGTACCCGTTATCATATATTCTGACAGCTCGTATGTTATCCAGTTTATTTTTCATAAAGATAACCCCAAAACCAAAAAACAATATGCTCCTGCTCCGATAAAAAGTAATTCAATTATATTATTAATTTCTTTCATTTTGTTTATCTCCTTAGTTAAATATACTTTTCTGGATTATTAAAAAAAGTATCTACAGCTATAGTAATAAGTTTTTCAGGCTTTTTAGTTAAGTGGCTAACATGGCTAATTAAAGCAGGTTTCAACCATGTTTTTTCTTGTATATTTTCAATATCTTCAGTTAAGTATATGATGGTTTCTGTAATATTCATTTTGTTTTATCCTTTCTACTTTATAAGTTTATCAAATTCGTTTGGAGTTAAAACTATATCATCATCATGTTGAGGTTTCCAGACTAATCTTAAATCTTTTTTAAAATACTTAGGGATAACTTTTAATGCTTCTTGTTTATCTTCAAATGATAATGCTTTGTTTCCAATAGATAAGACCCTGTCATTTTCGTCTACGATTAAATACATTTTGTTTTATCCTTTCTTAATTAATGAAAGTTATAAGCTATTACTTTATCAGTATGCCAACAAGCTCTACAATCCTCACATTTCTTCCTATCCTCATTATCTGATTTACCTACCGGACAAACATAAACTTTATCAGGATTAACTTTTTGTCCCTTTTGAATAACAGTAGAACCATGTAGACTATTGTATTCTCCATTGATTGAGTCACTAGAGTATCTTACTTTTACATTTGGTAACGACTCTATCTTTTCCCATAAGTCATTATCAAGTACTTCCCGCGCTTTTGTTGGTATCCAATGGTTAATATGTGGCGTATCTTTACAAATACTATAGATTTCATATAGGAAATCATTGTCAAATATATCACCACTATCAAACCACCTAAAATAATCATTTTTCTCTTTGTTTAATAAAGACAACATTTCACTAGCAAAGGTATGCAATTCGTTGACTACTGATAATCTATTGTTTTCTCTTAATGACTTTGCAGATCTCCATTGATACGAACCCTTCATAGCATAGCAGGATTTACAAACGTCTTTAACTTTACCATTTAAATCCTTAGCTCCTAAGCAGGTTTTGAAAGCAGGTAAAGCAAAGGATTTGCATGGCATTTTACTTGTTTTTGATAGTTTTATCATTTTGTTTTCTCCTGTTAGCAGTAAGTTAAAAGTTGTTGTTGTTGAGATGCGTTTAAATCCTTCCAAAAGATTCTAAAACTCTCAACCTCCCACTTCCAAGCCCCCAGCCCCGTAGAAACTTTCCGTTTTCGTTCAAGCCAAACGTCTCTCTCAGGCGTTATTGATACGATTTCAAAACCGTGGGCTAGTTGGATTGCTTGTACTGTTTTCATTGTGTTTCTCCCTGTTAAATTAATGTTAGCTTGTTTTCTCAAACAATAGTAAATAAGTCAAGAATAAAAAAAATAAATATGAATAAAAGTGCATTATTAATAAAAATTAATTTAAGGAATAAGTCCCACCCAGGCTAACTTATTGTAAACAAAGGGTTTGAGCTGATTAGCATGACACACTCAATGCAGCCCACATGACAGACCCTAGGTGATATTCATGTTTACCACTTGTTTAATACAAAACAAAAAAAATATATACATACATCCCACAACACAACAACACGCCCCCACAAAAGGTAAAGCCCTAGCACAGCCCTACGTCTTCTTTGAGTTTTTTTGAGGTGTTTAATGAATATCTTAAGTAAAAGCCCTGATACAGCCCTGCTCTTAAGTTGAAGGGGGTAAATTTCGATTTCGTGCGTTTAGTATACCCCCTCAGATTTTTGTACTAAATTATTCTAAGGGAGCACACTAGGTCAACCTAATAAGTCCTAAGCTTTACAGGTTTCTGTGGAGGAGGCTTACGTCTGACTTTAGGTTTAGGCTTAGGATTCCTATATCCTTTTAGTTTAGGCATATTACAGTCCTTTGTGGTTCCTTATTTCACCTTTAGAAGAATCATAAGGTAATCTAGTTGATAATTTAGTTACACCTTGGTTTTTCAAGGTCATACTTCTTGTGTCTTTGGGTGCAGGAGTAGGGTTACGTCTCCCAAGGCTCGAATTGAACCCTGAATTCCCCACGTCTCCTGAAAGCTTCTTTGTATTCATTGTGTAACTCCTTTACTTTTTTAATTTTAGGTACTCGTTTTACTTTATACTGTGGTTTATGCACATGATAATTCTTTTTATCTTGTATATTCATTGGGATAAACTAAGCTCCAAGTTCCACATTGGTTTAACCAAGTTGGTTTACTTACAGGTATACTAATCATACCCTGAAGGAGGGTATCTTCCTTTTCTTCTTTCATAGGGTTCATCCCAAGGGATTGATCCTCTTGTTTTACGTTCTTTACGTCTGTCATATTGTTTATATTCATTCAATTCTTGTGTGAGTAATTCAATCTTAGCATCTTTTATAGTACAAGCAGTACAAGAATCAACATAGTGCTTCATTAAGTTCCTTTCATTCTAAAAGGCACACAGCCTAAATTTAATCCTTCTGGTAAAGATTCTTCTTTTGTAATAGTTTGTATACGTTGTATACACTCTTGTTCGCTGTGAAAGGTTTGACCTATCTCAGCTTTATGCACAGATATAGGATCACCCCCTAGGTAGACTACCATTAATAACCAAAGCATTATTACCTTGCTTGAGTCCATACTGACTCATCGACATTTGTTTCTTGGACAGTATTCATAAAGTTCATTATGCCATTCATAAACTCCTCTTGTTGTCGCTCTTTGTAAGCAGCGTGTTCATCTTGGGCCATCTGTTCCCACCAATACTGAACACCCATAGCCAGAACATCAAGCCTATCATCATACTGGAGAGACCCCTTGTCTCTCGTTAAGCGTGTCATCTGGTAAAACAATTGTCTCCTTGGTTCCTCTTTGGATTCCTCGTAGTCTCTTTCTACTTCTACTCTATCAATAACAAGCCTATGTTGATTCATAACAGGCTCTAAAGCATCTATAATCCTAGCTTCCTTCTGCTTACTGTGCTTAATCTCTTCGACAGTACAGCGGTGATATTTGAATAGGACGGGTTTAAATATCTCAGTATACATCCCATCCCCAAAGTTAGCCTCAATTTCAACGAGGTTGACTTTGTGTTTCTGAGCAATCTTAGCCAGCTTCGTAAGAGTGAAGTTGTCATACCCACCTTTAAGTCCTCCTACTTCAACTACAAAGATTTTACCATGTAAAAGTTTAGTAACTACATATCCTGTCTCATCCTGTCCTCTACCACTAGGATCAATGTGCATAGCAGCACCAGTATAGGTAAAGTAGTCCTGAGAGACGTGCATAGGCTTATAGAAGTAGTCTCCTGTAAGTCCTACAGCTGGTAAATCTAGTAGATCATCTTTACCATATAGGACTTCTCCTGGTGCTTTCTCTGTACTTAAAGGTATTACAATAAGATCAGCTAGTTTCAATGGATATCTCTGGTCATCTTCACCAGAAGTATCCAACATAAACTGTAAAGCAAACCCTGATTTACCATAAGATGCCTCTCGTTCAGTTAAATCAAGGCTGTCAAACCTCAATGGGTCTGTAGGCTCCTGAGGTTCGATCTGAAGGGACTTTATAAAAGGTGATAGTCGGTGTGCATAGAACTCTTTTAAGCGATTGTCGGGCATCCTAGCTGGCCAAATTCTACATTCGTACCCTCGATCTTGTAATCCTGCATATAATGACTCTTCGACCTGTGGTGTACCCAAGTATATAATACGTCCAACCTTAGGCATCACCACAGCATCAAATTCTTTTACTACTTCGCCCAACTTGTCTCTCATTACTTGGGTTAAAGCATTGGATAATACTTCAACATCATCAGCAATGATAAAGTGAGCCCGAGACCCTACAATCTGTCCAGTAATACCTACTGACTTAACTGAAGGAGCATGAGCAGCTCTACTTGGAGCGACATCAAAAGCAACATTAGAGTTCCTCTGTTCTTCTCTAGCTCTTAAGTGCTGAAGAATAGGCATCTCATGGATGATACGTTTGGTAAAAGTAGAGAAATCGTCTGCCCTTTGTTTAGATGCAGATATAACCAGAAACTTTAATTGTGGATCACATAGTAACTTCCAAACAACAAAAGCAGAAGTAATCCAAGATTTACCAACACCTCTGAAGGCTTGGATAATAAGTCTCTTAGGCCCTCCTTGGAGATACTCAGCGATATCATATTGTATAGGAGTAGGGGGAGGTAAAGCAAGGTGCTTCCAAGCAATATAAAGAAAATTACGGAAATCACCTTTAATTTGGTCTAGCTGGTTTACTTGGGGTTTCATCAAAAGGTAACTCCTCTACTAGTCCTTTTATGTCTTCATTATTAGCACCAAGACACTCAATATTGTTGTCTCGTAAAAATTGCCTTGCAACATTAAGGACTGATGCAGGAGCCGATATTTGTTCAATAGTGCCATCTTTAGATACCGTAGTTACACCGTTAAGAAGTTGATCTTTAAGTGTTCTAGCGATAATCCCATGTAGATCACCAAGGTCTTTAACAGTTCCATTACTCATTTTTTACATACCTCACTATAGAGATCATTATTTCTAGCTACTTTAGCTATATCTTTTACTACTACACCAGGTGGACTATTCTTAGTTATCCACTCTTTAGTCTCAGCACTAAACTCTACTGGCTCATACCACAGACATTCTTTAGAGAAGTATGAGTCAGCATTGTATAATCCTAACCCAAAGTTAGCTGTAGGTGCAATCATTTCTGGCAGTACACTACACCCCGTTAAGAACGTCAGGTAAACCAGTACGATCTTTAACTTCAGCTTTTGCTTTGTCAAGTTCATCTTCTACTTCTTGTAATGCAGCCATCCCTTTAGGATGATTGACGTTATTAAATATGTTACCAGCTAACCAGTTAAAGATAGGCCAGAGTTTACCTAAGACAGGTATCTTGTTAACAAACCTGTCAGGCATAGCTCCAGTTAAAGCTGTAAACATCAATACTATTTCTCCTGCTATCTGAAACCACCCTTGATTCATAAACGCTTCCATTGTATTACTCCTAATTAGGTGTGCAGATATAATATGCTAAACACCATCCTACTATTACCATTGCTGCCATAGTCCAAGGAAACCTATTTAGTACGTCCATATTAGTCACAATTTTTATCCATTATATGCACATTAATAATTAGAGATAAAGGTATAGACCCATACCCCTTGTATTTTCCTGTCTCACTCATATCTTTATTATAGCCTATAACTAGATGATCATTAGATACACCCATAAGAAAACCACAGGACTCATAGACAGCCCTTTGTATATCTAAGTCAGTTATAGTAGCTTCTTCTGCATTATCATAAGGATCAAACCATTCTACTAACATTAACCGATTTAAATTATCTTTAGAAGTAATTATATCATTAATCAGTTTATTATTAGTCTTACGGCTAGTCATTTTTAGTTTCCAATAAATGTTTAAGAATTATCTTTAAGTCTGTCCTAATAGGTACTAGTTGAGACTCTAAGTATGCACGATCTACATTTTTAGATTCAAGTCTATCTATACGTTCATGAGCTAAGTCAATAGACTTGAATAACCTTTTGAAAATCCATAGTCCTACTGCAAGTAGACCACTTGTAATAGCTAGATATATGTCATTAATTTTGTCCACTTACTTTCCCTTTTTTGAAGGATTAGGATCATCTTTGTTAACAATGCGTACATCTGTTACTTTATCTTCTTTAGATCGTTCCAACTCATTAGCTCTAGTATGTAGAGCAGCAATATCAGTTTTATATTCTTGTCTAGGTACAGTAGTATATTGCAACTCGTCTATCCTTCTGTCAGTTTCATGTATCAAATTAGAATGTTTACCTACAGCTGAGTTATCTGCTTTTTCCTTTTCAAGAGCATCCACTTTAGCTGTAATACGGTTAATAAAGAACCAACCTATAGCTACAAATAAAGCCCATGCTGACTCTAGTATTTTTTCCATTATTTCAAAAAGTGCTCCAAAGTAAACTCTTTGTAGGTTGTAGGTTTTCTTTCTCCATCCATTAAACTAAGATATATTAGGACACTTATTAAACCTGAAATTAAAATAATTACAATAAAGTTTAGTATTATTTTCATTTAGTATCATTTAGTGAGCACCCATTATCCATAAATAAAATCCGTATCCCATAAATAAAAGTGATAATATAATAGCTATATTTCTCATTTTACCATTTCCCACCAATTGTCAACAGCAGTTTCCACTTCGGCATTAGTCAGATCTTTATCTGCGTCAGGCTCACGCATAGGGTACTTTGCGTGGATCGCAAGCTGTCTAGTTTTGAGTTCTGCTACAGTTAATTTTGTAACTGTATCTGGAATGTAATATTCATTAGGGTCTGATGCTACTCCCACCAATGTATAATCATCAGGGTTGCCCCAATACCCACCGTCCTTGATCCAAGGAGGGCAAAGCATCCCCTTTGCACTTGCGTGAAGTTTGTATTCAAGTATCTGCATAATATTAGTCCTGATAGGTAAAATTCATATTCATGTTTGCATCAAAGCCTAGCCATTCTGCTTGCTGGTTGATTGCTCCTTGGTATTTCTCCGCAATAGCATCTAAAAATCTGTGGAGCATAGAAGTATCTCCAATTCCACTTTTGCTTTCTTGTTCAATAAAAGCGAGTATCTCTCTGTATATAGCACTTGTACTTAGACCTGATTGCTCCAAGTATTCAGAATTACCAGCCTTAATCTTTCCGCACTCTTTAACATCTCTGATAGCTTGCATGACCGCACGTTTGATATGGGCTTGCACTTGTGCTTTCTCAAATTCTTCTTCTGTAATGTCACCCAGTTTTTCTTTTAGTTGATCGTGCATTTGAGCAAGAGTCTCACATTCTTTCATAGCACCTTCCATTTTAACCAGCCCATCTTTTACCTGACTTTCTAGTTCTGCACTTTCAATTTCCAACAATAATTTCTTATTTTCATCTTCTTCCTTTAGCATTTCGGCACGTTTAATCTTTATCTCAGCAAGCTTCTTCATATAGCCGAACTTAGCCTCAGACATAGCCATTCGCTTACGGTTCATCTCTGCACTTATTTGTCTCATACGGAGCCAACCATCTGCATTAGAACAAGTCAAGAACTTCAACATATGTTGACTTCTTGATCTATCCCATATGCGCTCGGTATACTGGACTTTCTCTATGGCTTTCTCTGCATTCTCTAGGTTGGCAAGAAATGTTTTGCCACCATAAGACTTTTGAGTTGAGATACCATTTAAACTTTTTAAAATTAAATTACTCATAAACTCTTTTTTTTATTCCTTTTTAACTTTGGCTACCTGCTGGTAAACTTCTATTCACTGTCAAATCGGCCCAATCCACTGAATTACCATCTGAGGAATGACTATATCTTTCAATCCGGTTTGCGGTGCTACGCCCACCACAAAGGTAACCATAATCTGTAGCTGAAATACCGACCATCAGATCACTACCTTCTACCATATCACCAACATCTGTAGCGTTTCCATCACTAGCAAACGCAAATTTTTCAATATTATTTGCCCCCGGATAACCACCAGAATTATATCCATATGTTTCTGATGAGGTTCCATGCGTATCTCTTCTACTTGTTACAAGATCGCCTACATCTGTAGCATTCCCATCTGAGGAAAAACTCCATTTTTGAATAACATTATTACTTGGATAACCACCTGCAGCATACCCATACGTTTCTGATGAATTACCACCAACATACCAGATACTATTAGTCAAATCGCCCACATCAGTTGAATTAGCGTTTGATGCACTTGCACACTTGTCAATTACATTGTCGCTCGAGCCATCTCCCCCAGCACAATAAATATGAGTTGTCATAGATGCCTCTGCGGCAGCGTGTCTTCCAACGGAAAGATCACCGTGATCTGAAGAATCTGCACTAGACGCAAATGAAAATTTTTCTATAACATTTCCACCAGTATCATAACCTTGAGTAAAACCATGCGTGGTTGATTTTCCACCAGTCGGAGAACTTCTCGATGCCGTTAAATCACCTACGTCCGTAGCATCCGCTTGTGAAGTTAAACTAAACCTGTCAATCACATCAGTACCACCACCTGCTACATAACCAAATGCCGAACCTTGATAAAAAATTGGCTTAATATCGTCCGTCCCTGCACCTACATTAGTCCAAATATTAGCGTCTTCGGTGGCATCGGTCAGCACATAAAACTCCCCACTCGTACTGTTCGCCCATTGTGTTCCTAGGGTTGCATTAGTTGATATGGTTGGGTCGCTGGCAGAAATGGTTGGCCCTGCTGCTGCTGCGGTTACTACACCTGATGCTCTATCTACATTGTCTGCAACTATTCCGCTCATTTTTTAAACTCCTTTAAACTTGTTGGTCTGATGAATTATATCTAGCAACTGTCAGATCACCAACGTCACTTGCATTTGCATCAGAAGCAAAAGTCCACTTATCAATAACATTTTGATTAGCTGAACCAGTAGTCCCACCAGAGCAATAACCAAAAGCAGTAGATGATTGACCACATGGGTAATATCGGGCAACTGTCAGATCACCAACGTCACTTGCGTTCCCGTCACTTGCAAAAGCAAACTTATCTACTATGTTAGAGTTAGCAGAACCATCATAACCACCAGTCGTGTAACCATAATCAGAACTTGATTGACCCGTTGTATTATTTCTCCCATCGGTACTGTCACCTACATCGGTTGCATTACCATCAGATGCAAAAGCAAATTTATCTATGACGTTAGAAGTAGGGCCGTTTCCATTAGACATATACCCATATGTCCCAGAGGAATGACCTCCACCATATCTTCGAGCAACTGTAAGATCACCTACATCAGTTGCATCAGCGTCAGAATCAAAAGTAAACTTATCTATTATGTTCACGTTAGAAGATGTATACCCACCAGAAGTATAGCCATACGTTTGAGAACTTTGACCTGATGCACCCATTCTTGCTACAGATAAATCACTAATATCTGAAGCATTACCGTCACTTGAAAAAGCAAACTTCTGGATAATATCACTACTAGAACTTATAGTCCCACCAGACGCATACCCATGAATAGAACTTGATTGACCAGCAGATGCGTCTATTGCACTTGCTGTGTCACCGACATCTGTCGCATTAGCATCAGAAGTAAAACTGAATTTGTCTATTACATTAGAATTTGATCCAGTATTACCAGCAGAAGTATAACCACTAACAGTACCTTGAAATCCTTTAATATTGCCCGAACCACTACCGACATTTTTCCAAACATTCGCATCTGCCGTGGCATCGGTCAAAATATAGAACTCTCCACTTGTTGAATTTGCCCACTGGGTTCCTAGCGTTGCATTCGTTGAGATGGTTGGGTCACTTGCAGAGATAGTTGGGCCAGCTACCTTTGCGCCTATTGTTCCAGACTTTCGTCCAGAATTTGTTTCAATTGATCCACTCATATTGTTTTATCGAGTTTGGTCTAAGTAACTAACAATAATATCTACATTTGCAGAACTAGCTGTAGCTGCACATAGATGGTCTTCATCTTCAATAACAAATTTAGTGGTATGCTCAAAGGTTGCATTAGCAGCTAAAGCTTGATCTGAATAAATCTCATAGTCTGTACCGCCTCCACCATCGTCTATATACAGATCAAAGGTTTCCGCTGCCCCTCCTGTTTCACAAATAAGAATTGAAAGAATAGTATAAGTGTGTCCATTTACACCATTAAGCAAAACCGATTCGCTATTAGTTACTCCTGCTGTATGTGAGACTTTTAATAACTCTGATGCCATAATGTTCTCCTAGAATCCTAAGACTAATGCTTTTCCTGTACTGGTTAATGTTGGGTTCATTGAGCTTGGTAAGTCAATTATACCTGAACCATTGGGTGTGATTGTAATCGCCCCATTTGCTCCATCTGTTATAATTATAGTTCCAGAAGTAGTCCCACTATTAGTTGAAAGTTTTAAATCTTGTGTGCTATTTGATGAAACATGACCAACTTCCGAACCTCCTCCAACGCTGACTAAATCTGTTTTAAGAACTACATTACCAGTTCCATTTGGGTTAATATCAACATCTGCATTACTGGCAGAGGTAATATCATAACTAGCAACATCAAGATCAGCACCAAGAACAGGAGAAGAATCATTACTTAGTTCAGTCAATCCTGCACCAATAGTATCCCAATCAGTTGCATCTTGACATATAAATATTTTGTTTGATCCTGCTGCTAAAGCAATAGCAGCATTAGCTGATCCACCATCTATTTTATCTCCTGAAGCTGGAAAGACATCAGCTGAGTTTGAACCATTATTAGCAATAATAACTAATTTTCCAGCAGCAGCAGAGGGTAATGTAACGGCATCTCCTGGGTTAGCACACGTTGCAATTTCAACAAAAGTGCTAGTAATAGCTCCATCCCCTTGTGCAGAACCAGTATCTGCTGTAACACCTACTGTTACATCAAACGTAGGATCATTTAAAACAGGTGCAGTTAATGTTTTATTGGTTAATGTATCAGTAGTAGCTCTACCTACAATAGTATCACTAGCATCAGGTACAGTTAAAGTACGAGTATTACCTGAAGATACTCCACTTACTTCAAAAGCTAATTGTTTAGTATTATCACCATTATCCTGTATTCTAAAATCATCATCTTGACAATCAGTTACAGCTCCAGCTACAATACCATCTAATTGAGATTGAATATTAGAAGAGACTCCATTTAAATATCCAAATTCAGTATTAGTAATAGTTCCATTATGTATCTTAGTAGCATCTATGGCAGCACTACCATTAACATCAGCATTAACTATAACTCCTGAACCTATAGCTGTAACACCAGAACTATTAATAGTTACATCTCCTGACATAGCTACATTGTCAAAATCAGTACCATCAGCTACCAATATGTGACCATTAGTAGCAGCATAAGAATCACCAAATAACGCAATCTTAGCTCCAGTAATAGCATCATCAGCTATTTTAGCTGTAGTAACATTTGCATCTGCAATATGAGCCGTATCTATGG
>Ga0208299_1002437_pt1 | contig 12572 bp, 7 predicted proteins | sample 15_taG_FD_184089 | JGI IMG/M metagenome (GOLD analysis project Ga0208299, IMG submission 184089) | Marine viral communities from the Subarctic Pacific Ocean - 15_ETSP_OMZ_AT15312 metaG (SPAdes) (version 2) | ecosystem: Environmental > Aquatic > Marine > Oceanic | place: Pacific Ocean | collected...
GCAGCTGATGGATATTCAGGTCATTTTTATGGGGGTGGTAAAATAAACGGTATAGTTGATGGTATTTTATACCCAGCTTTAGACCCAAGTATTTTTGAAATTAAATTTCCTAATTCCGATATTAAGGGTCAAGTCCTCGGTGATAATTTAGGACCAGTGGAGTAAGTCAATGCATTATTTTTTATATCCTGAAAAAGATACAACTATTTATGAAGCCAGTTCAAGTTTAAATTCTGGCATGGATGAAATATTAGAGATTAGAAAAAACGTTAGTGAAACTGGAGCTACTATAGATGTATCTCGAATTTTAATGAAATTTGATTTAACTTGGGTTTCAGAATCAATAGTTTCAGGTTTAATATCGAGTCCAAAATATTATTTAAATTTATTTGACGCTAATCCAAAAGCACTTGCTGTATCACAAAGTTTAGAAGCAGCTGCAATTAGTGGTTCTTGGGATATGGGTACAGGTCGTTCATATGATAATCCACAAACTGATGATGGAGCAAGTTGGAATTATAGATATAGTTCAACTGATGCTACGACTTGGGTTAATGAAATGACTTCATCAGGAGCAGTTTGGTATGCTTCAGGTTCAGTACCTATTGCGTCTCAGTCATTTAATCATAAAACAACAGATATGAGAATGGATGTTACTGGTACTGTAAATGCATGGTTAGCTGGTACTGTATCAAATGATGGTTTTATAGTTAAAAGAAATAGTTTACAAACAGCTTCTTATCATGCATCATCTTCAGAAGGTACTACGGATAGATTAGGAAGTTTTTCATTTTTCTCATCTAATACTAATACAATATATCCACCTACTTTAGAAGTTATGTGGGATGATTCAAAATGGAATACAGGTTCACTATCTGCACTTTCTTCTGCAAATTTAGAAGATAGTGTCATTTATATGAAAGGCTTAAGACCTGAATATAAAGAAAAATCTAAAGCAAGATTTAGACTTGTAGGTAGAGAAAGATTTCCAGAAAAAACATATTCAACAACTCCAGCTAATTTATCAGTTAAACATTTACCAAGCGGTTCAACTTTTTATTCTATTGTAGATGCAGAGACTGAAGATGTTATTGTACCATTTGGGACAGGTTCAAGAGTAAGTTGTGATTCAACCGGTAACTATTTTAATTTATGGTTAGATGGGTATCAACCAGAAAGATATTACTCTATATTATATAGAATAGTTAGTGGTAGTGGTACAATAGAAGAACTTGACCAATACTTTGATGAAGGGTTTACGTTTAAGGTAAGTCTGTAATGCCTTACTCAAAATCAGAATTAGGCAATGTCGAATTTTATAAAACTTTTATAGACCGTCTTAGAGTTGGTTATTTAAAAGAATTAAAAGAATATGCTGAGATTGGTTTTAGAAAAAATAATATCTTGTATTCTTTTGAAAATATTATAGAAGATGAAATATTAAATATAGGTTTAGGTATTGAGGACGCTCAATTAGGTGAAAATAACGATAATTTATATGCGGGTTATATTGATAAAAACCAACAAGAGATGTTAAAAACAGTAAATAATGAAAACTATCCAACATATATTAAATCTTCAACACTAGAAACAGTAGTAGACAGAACTTTTTCAGAATTAGATACTTCAGAGTTTGCAGATACACTTCCAGATGGTATAGTAGAAGGTGATATAATTACAAATGAAGACCCTGAAGATTTTAGAAGATGGTTATTAGAAACAAATCAAAAAAGATTTTTTCCAAATTTGGCAATTTATTATGGTAGAGGTTATTTGTTAAGTGAAATAAAAACATTAACACAAAGTCAAATAGATTCAATACCAGACGGTGAGGAAGTAGAATAATGAGTAGTAGATTAACTCAAAAAGATTTAGATATTATTAAAGTATCAGGTCAAACTATGGATTTAAAATCTCAAGATTTTGCTTATTTAGGTGGTGAGTTTACAAAAAATCCAAATGATTATGTTGAAGTTTTAATATTTGATACAAATGAAACTTTTTTAGAAAGTGGTATTGTAGAAAAAAGTGATTATACATACGATGATATAAATGTAAAATTAAATACAGGTACTATACTTAGAAGAATGGGTTATGATAGAGGTCGTTATATTGTGAGATATAATTTTTTGAGAAAGTTAGCGGGTTCTGCTGAAACTATATTAGTAGATAAAAATAATCAAATATATAATGGAGAGTTTCATAGAACATCAGATGGAAAAATAATGTCTGGAACAGAATCTACTGATAGTTCATTTGAGTTATTTCTAAAAGAAAATAAATATTTTGTGCATGAAATATCACCGTCAAGAAAAGAAGTAAGATTAGCCCCACAACCTATTAATGATAAAACTTATAAAGATAATTTTTATTATGCACAAAAAGAATTTAAAAAAATAACAATACCAAATACTGTAGAGTTTGTAGCAGCAAATAATGAACTTAAAGCTGACAGTAAAACATTAAAAGTAAATGGTAATACACGATTGAATGCACAAATGGTTGGTGGGTTTGTTTCTGTAGATAACGCATTTATTAAAGAATATTTACCACCACCTGGTGACCAAACTCAACCAGGAGAAGCTCCTCAAACTGAAGTAGAGAGTTCAACTGTACAAGCTAGATTTATTATATCTGATAATAGCGCTGCTCAATATAAAAGCGGTGATACAAATTTAGTAGGTTTATTTGAAAGATTCAACGGTATATCAGATAATGGGTTACCTACAAATACAGACGGTTTTGAGTTTATGGATAAACAAAAAGGTTTAAGAGGTATATTGAGTGTAGACAGTAATAGTTTAGTTAAATATAAATATACATCAGGAACAGCACAACGAATTGCATTAAGAAGTGTTTCAAGTAAACCTAATGTAGGTACTAAATATACTTGGGAAGTAACAGGTTGGGATTTAGATAGAAAAAGCGGCGGTGGATTTCATAAAAATCCTATAAGAGCTCACACCGTAAGTAATGAGGGTGATGTTTCTATCGCGAGTCCACAACCTCAAGGTGCTTCTTTATTAAAAGTTACAGAAAATTCTACAAACGGCAGTGAATTAATAATGGAACTTTGGAGTGAATTTTTGTTCGTAGGTATTAAATTAACAATAGAACCAAAGGATGCGGAAGCAAGTTCAATATACATCCCTGGGTTTATATATACAGAATAATAAGATGATTAACTTTAACGTAATAGATGGTTTAGATACTAATAGTGCACCAATCGAAGGTATTTTAAATAAAGAATTTGAAATACAAGCGGTGTCTACAAATAACTTTGCGGAAGACGCCATTTATGAATGGAAGTTACAGAAACCAAATAATGTAGGTACTATTGATATACCAGACAGTCAAAGTAAGAGTCTAATAATTAAGTTAAGTGATGCTTTAATAGATAATAAAATAAGTAGTGAGGGTGTATATAAAATAAGTGTAAAACTTTCAGGTTATACTGATGCTGGTGTTGTAAAAACATTAGATGAAGGTTCTGTTGAGATAAAATTTAACGCTGACCTTACAGAAGCAACTTCAGATGAATTAGATACATCAAGACTTGTATTTAGTCCTTTCGTATCTACGATATCTGATATATCAGCTAATCAAATAAGTATAAAAAGTTCCTGGAATGAAATTAGAGATATTTTAAACCCTGAAGATGATTATTTAAAACCCACTAATAAATTTAGTTCAGATAATAATTCTAATTTTAATATAACATTTCGAAGTGGTAAAAGAAGAGATTTAAATACTTTTTTACATTTTGGTGATGATAAATTATTACTTACAACAAACGTAAAAACTGATAAAGTTACATTTGAAGAATTACCATATTCGGCAATCTTTAAATTATATGAAGAACTACCAGATGATATAGAAGAAAAAGATACAGCTTTTATTGTTAGAGAAGTTTTACCTCAAGTTGAAGAAGTTGTTGAATTAATGCCATATGACCAGGAGGAAGAAGATGTAATAGTTTTACGAGTACCTGATTCAACTAATGTAGATTCACCGATAACAAATAGGTCAACTACTTTAAAGAATTATAATGATTTAGTTACAGGTGACGCTCATCTAAAAAAAGAAATTGAAGATAAATATTTAACTGAAAAACCTAAAGATATAAATATAGATTATTCAAACTATGAAAATTTCATTAATTTTTCTTCTGCAGAAAAAAGACTTAAAAACTTTAAATATAAGATTCAACAATTAGAAACGTATACAGCAGAGAGTTCTTCTTTATTAAACATTTCAAGTTCTAATAAAGATGTAAAGATAATTGATACTAAAATAAGAGATATTAAGAATAACTTTGATGGATATGAAACTTATTTATACAATGTAAGTTCTTCATATGTATCAAGTTCATTAGGTGAATTTCCAGACGCTTCGTGGCCTAAGACAGGTACAGGTACATATGCAGACCCTTATAAACCAGTTAGTTCATCTAATCATACTTTTACATCTTGGTATGGTACGTTACTTGATAGAAACGGGCAGATACATAGTGCATCTATTTATGACGAGAATAATTCAAATAGATTAGTTAACTTATTACCAGAACATATAAAAGAAGATTCAGAAAATTCACAGTTTTTTGATTTTATGGATATGGTAGGTCAACATTTTGATGAGTTATGGGCATATACTAAAGCAATGTCTGATATTACAGATAGACAAAATGATTTGAGTAAAGGATTTTCAAAAGATTTAGTTTTCAATCTAGCTAAATCTTTAGGTTGGGATATGCAAGATGGAAAAGATTTATTAGATTTAAGCAGAGCTGGTTTCGGACAAAAATTAAGTGGTACTACATATTCACTTTATACATCTGGTTCACTATCATCACCACCTGAAAGTGATATTTCAAAAGAGATAACAAAAAGATTATTAGCAAGTATGCCATATTTGTTAAAGACTAAGGGTACTATTGGAGCATTAAAAGGTGTTTTAAATTGTTATGGTATACCATCTTCTATTTTAAGAGTTAGAGAATTTGGTGGGTTACAAAAAGACAATCATAAAGCACAATTTGAGATTGCAAGAAAGTTTACAAAGGCGTTGAGATTTAAAGGTGAACAATATGTTGAAACAACTTGGGCTGATGATGACGATAGTAGTAGAAAACCAGATACAGTAGAATTTAGATTCAGAGCAGTATCAGGTTCAGACCAAATACTTTTACAGAAAGATACTGAATGGGCTATAAAATTAAAAGAAAATGATTCACCTGATAATAATGGTACAGTTTCTTTTATGTTAACAGGCTCTAATGGGTTACAAGAAATTAGTTCATCAATCTTACCAGTTTTTGATGGTGAGTATCATTCTGTAATGTTAAGAAAAACTAAAGTTGAGTCTGAATTATTTGAATCAGCCTCATTTGAAATTACTAAGTTTAAGAATCCACCGTTTGTACAGAATGTTGAGAATGCAGAAAAAGGTATAATGAAAATAGTAAGTAGTTCAAATGTAGCTAGAAGTGGAACAAAAAGCTTAAGCCACGAAAATACTTCTCGAAATCAATCTTCATTTTTTAAATTTTATAAGAAATCAAATGAAGTATCTGCGAGTGTTTCTGCAACATTAGCAACACAAGGTGAGAGTTTTATATTTTCTGGATTTGCAAAAGTATCCTCAAGTGAGGTTGATTCGGTAGGTCGTTTGAGTTTATTTGAATTAGATAAAAATGAAGAAGTTGTAAATTGGGATAGAGAGAGATGGTATACGGGAGATGATGGTGGTATAAAATCATCTGAACCAATTGGATTAAATGAAACTGAATGGGTACAGATAAAAGTACAAAAAACAATTAAATATCCAAATACAAAAAAATTAGGTGTAAGATTTGAAAACTTAAAACCAAAATCAACAATATATTGGGATGATTTTTCTCTTCAAAAAGTAAGTGATAATACCGACACGATAACTGATACATTTAATTATGATTTATTCGTTAAAAAATATGAGAGTGGTTTAGATAGAATTATACATTCATCTAAAACGTCATTAAATATAGATGGTTCATCATCAAGTTCATATAATGCTTCTTGGACTGGTAGTGGTAATTTATATATAGGTGGTCATAGTACAGGGACTGGTTCAGGACGATTTAATGCTTCAAGATTTGGCGGTTCAATGATGGAATTTAGATTATGGACAGAACCGTTAAAAGAACAATATTTTAATACTCACGTAGAAAATCCAAAATCATATATTGGAAATAGTCCGTCTTCATCATATTATCATTTAGTAAGAAGATTTTCATTCGATGATAATAAAACATTATCTGATGGTGATTCACTTAGAGATGTAAGTGCTAACCAGACATATACTCAAAGTGGTAGTGCTCGTGGATTTGGTGCCGCTAATACTTTTGAATCTGTAATTGATAAAACAAAAACAATTATACCGAATCACGGTCCAAATCGTAGAATGGCAACTAAAATACGAATTGAAAACAATGTATTAAGTGGTAGTGGTCAAGGAGCCTCATTAAGTAGAAATAAAAGATATGATGTAAGTGCTAATGATTTTTCACCGGTTGATTCACCTAAACTTGGTATTTATTTTTCACCAGTTGATGTTGTAAATGAAGATATAATATCATCATTCGCGAACCTTGACTTTAATCAATATTTAGGTGACCCACGAGATAATTTTGAAGAATCTTATACTGGATTAACAGATATTTCTAATGAATATTTTAAAAAGTATTCATTTGGTTCAGGTAGTGCTAATTTTTGGGATTATATGCATATAATAAAATATTATGACCAATCAGTATTTAAACAACTTAAAAAACTTGTACCAGCTCGAGCTAAAACTTATATGGGTACTTTAATTGAAGGTAATATATTTGAAAGACCCAAATCACCAGTACAGAGAAATAATCCTACTTATGAACGTATAGATTACCTTGATGATATTAATATATCAAATATTGAACACGAGAGTGGGTCAGTTTTAAAAATAGAAACAGACTATCTTACTTATGAAGCTAATATAACAGCTTCTTATTTCAAATTCCCTTCATTATATAATTTAGCATCAAATGATAATTATAATGTTAGTTATGATGAAACATTCGATAGAAATTTATATATAAGTGGTTCTGCAAAATACGGTGGTCCTAATTATGTGTTTAGTGAACCTACTGGAGCTATGGTATTACAAAATAGAATATCAACATATAATAAAGAATATATGTATTTTTATACAAGTTCGCTAGATTTTTCGAATAGTATGTTTAATACAAGTGATAAGTATTTACATTTTTATAGTTCAAAATCTTTAGTCGAAACTGATTTAGACCCCGAATATCAATATATAACGGCTTTAAATCGTAGTTTTTATGAAGGTGTAAAAAATACTTTAAGTACAACAGCCGACGGTGATTATCCGGTTGTAATTAGAACAACTTCACCTACTGTAGCTGTACCAGTAGATTCTACAGATACTAACTTAAACATTATTGATACAGAATAATTAAAATGTTTAAAAATTTAATAAATAGATATTTATTTTTAGTGAAGTTATAACATAAATTTACAAATCTTTGGAGATAATAATATGGGATTTTTAGATAATTCAAGTATAACAGTGGACGCGATTTTAACTAAAAAAGGTCGTCGCATACTTTCACAAGGCGGTAATTTTAAAATTACGAAATTCGCTCTTAGTGATGAAGAAATTGATTATACATTATACGATGTAACACATCCAGACGGTACTGATTCATATGGGTCAGTTATTGAAAATATGTCTTTATTAGAGGCAGCACCTAATAGAACTGATTTTAATAGTTTTCTTGTAGACGGTTCTATGTCAGGTACAAAGTTAGTATTAGATAGTACTTCTTATACAGTCGATAATGCTGCAACTATAGCTATCAAACCAACCACACAGGGTGGTACAGCTGAACAATATAAGTTTAGTATTGAAAACACTAATATAGTTAAATTTTCATCAGTGCCTGCATCGAATACAGCAACAGCGGCAAGTGCAGACCTTATCGCACAATCTATTAACCAGAAAGCTACAACAACTGTTACTGTAACAGGTATGACAAGTGGATTAACTAAAGTTATTACTATAACTGTTAACAAAGACGTATCATCAAATACAGACCCAAGTCAAACACAAGATGATGACGATAGTGGTGGTAATGGTAGTGATACTGGTGATGGCCTCAAAGCGGGACCATTGGATACCCTAATATAACTCAATAATATAGGAGAAAGATAAGAATGTCAGTTTATAAACCTTTAACAAATGAAGATGTAGTTACTAATGTAGCTAAAGTTACTTCTGGAGTTTTCCAGGACGGAGCTTCAAGTATAGCTACTTTTTTTACATCATCTACACAATATACAAATACAGGTGATTATAATGTTGATATATATAGGTATGACCCTAATACTAACGCATCAGCATCTGTACAATTTGGTGTAGCTTATGGTGACCAACAAGGTAGTGGTTCATTAGGTATAGTCGGTACTTCTGGTGAAAGACCTACTGCGGCAGTGTTTGGACAATTCAATCAAGTAATAAATCCACCACAAACAGATAAATTTAAATTTAGTGGCAAGTCAGATATAAAAAACTTTTATGCACTAACATTTAATCGTGCAAGAATTAGAGAAGCTTTAGAACCAGGTGGTTGGGAATTACATCTACAAGCTGCATCTGGTAATCCAGTAAAATTAATTGATGATTCAAGTATTAATAAAGGTGGTAATACAGACGCAAGAAACTTTGCACCCGAGTATAATATAGTAAGTGGTACATTATCTGGAGGTGGAACTACAATTAATACAACAGCTGAAAATGAAAGTTCAACAGTTGGTTCATATGGTTTATTTTATCCAAGTCTCGGTGTTCTATTATTGAATCCAGTTAGATTACAATCAATACCATTAAATTTGATTACAAAGAGTGGTTCTAATAGTGATGATAGAAACGCGAAGTTAATGTATGAAAATATTAAATCCGGTGCTTACTTTCAAGCTAAGAGAGAAGAAGAAATAACTTCACGTCATTATTTTGTAAGAGCTACCGCTACTAAATTTAATTCTACGACAAATGAGACTTTTTATACTGAATCAGTATCAGGTGTTAAACAAGTAGTACCAGGATTAAATGCAGACCCTAAAACTTATATTACAACTGTAGGTCTTTATAATTCAACTGATGAATTATTAGCGATAGCTAAATTAAGTAAACCTATTATTAAATCTAAATCAAGAGAAGCCTTAATCAAAGTCAAACTTGATTTCTAAAGGGGTTCGAAATGTCATTCAAGAAAAATCTTGAACCTGAAGATGTTTTAATATCCTCATTTGAAACACATAAAACATACACACTCACAGAGGCAGATAGTGGAAGTGGTATTTATGCTGTAGGTATAGATAAACCTACTGATTCAAATCTTCATAATTTTAACATAAGTACAGCGGCTACTAAAACAATATCTTCGAGTTTATTTTATAGAGTACCGGCATATCAAACTATATTCAATTTATATTATAGAGATATAACTCAAATGCGAGGACGGATTGATTATATTAAAGGGGTACCGTCATCATCAGATGCAGTTCTTGAATATACCTATACCGAACCATTATCTAACTTAGTTAATAGTAATAGTAGAAGAACTTATAAACTAAGAAGACCATATACAAGACAATTACACGATAATGCAACAGTTATATCATTACCTCAAAAGTTATATGGAGAACGTGTAAAACCAAGTTCAGTAAGGATTGTTGATAATAGTTCTGCGGATACAATTATATTACAAGACGATGGGTTTGGTAATTTATATGATGTAGATTTTTCATCAAGTTTTTCACAAGGAGCTGTTACAGCCAATGGTAGTGGTAGTGTTGTAGGTAATATCTTTTATGATGATGGGATGGCTGTTATAACAGATACTGGTTCATATAAAGATGTTGGTACTAACAGTGGTTCAGATGGATTTAGTGTAAAATTTGCTTCTACTCAAACAATATATGAAAGAGAGTATGTATGTAGAATCGGTGAAAATGAATTTGAACATTCTACAAATAAAACTCTTAAAGAAGGTTATAGTGGTAGTGTAGGAATTTCAGGATTCAAACCTACTTTATTTACAAATACAGACCGTGATACTTTTAATTACGGTATTCTTGGTTATTCAACAAGTTCTTGGGATACTAACGGCTATGAAATAGGTACTACATTGATAGGACAAGCTTCACATTCAGACTTTGCAACTTATGTTACAAATATAGGTTTATATAATGATGAAGAAGAGTTATTAGCTGTAGGTACAACTTCCAAACCAATCAAAAATGATAAAGAATTAGCTTTAGCTTTTGTTGTGAGATTCGACACAAACTAACAAATTTTTCAGTATATATATGATATTTATATACGAATAAAGTCTATATGCCTTTTTAATCTAAGAGGTTACATTAACATAGAACATAACGGGGAATTATATGCGGAAATTTATGATGGTATTCTTGATGTTATTGGGATTAGCATATTCCCAAACACCTATTATAAGGTTAATGCAATCAAGAGAATACAAGACACCAAAGTATTGGTGGAGAGACCAAGAAACATTTAAGTTAAGAGGATACTTAGCAGATGATACTACTGGATTAGCTAATCCAACAAATGGTGTTTATACGAGTACTACAAAAGGTGTTGCTTATAAGAATAACAACTTTGATGCATGGAGAGATTCAGTAATGACCATCGCTGTTACTCTGGATGATGATGGAGCAACCGTAACAGCATTTCGTTTAGATATAGTATTCGACAATGACTTATTTACCTGGGACAATACAACTATTACAGGACACGATTCAACTCGTGTAGAGAAAGGTGCATACTTAGCAAGTTATAGTGAGGGAGATACAGACTCAACTGATGATTATTCATATGAAGTAACTTGGTATAATAATGTTGGATATATAGATTCAATACAAACTGCGGGTAGTGAAAAATCTTCAAGTGATTCTCGTTATGATTGGTTAAGAATAACTATGGTATCTCATAGTACTGATAGTATAACATTTGGTAACGGAGCGGGTAAACAAGTAGAATTATTAAAATTACATTTTAAAGTAAATGATGTTGTAGATAATTTTGGAGCACGAGATTTTAGAGTTGCTACCAAGTATGAGGGTAACACAGGATATTATACTTATGTAACGAATGGAAATTATTTAACTACTTATAAAGTTTTTATAGATGGTAATGTAGGACAATGGGGAGATGGTGTAGGAAAAGCTCGTGGTAATATTACATTACACCCAAAACTATTAGATGTTGAGGGATACTTTAGATATATTCAAGGCCACGGTAGAGCTACAGGAGCAGTGTGGGATTATGAAGATAACAGTCCGACTTGGGAAAGAGGTCCACAAGAAAACACATATCCATATTGGAAAATAAAATTTGAGTTAGACCATAATGAAGCTAACTTTAGTCCAAGAATAACGAACTGGACAAATCCAGAACTTATTTCAAAAGGTTCAGAAGCGAATCAAGATGGAACTGTAAATAAAGATGATGTGATTGGTCATTATGCTCCAGGAGCAAATGGATATTTTTATGATAAAAAATCAACAAGAGCGGACCAAGTAGTACCAGCAGAGGGATTTCTTGGTATTTCTTATTATGATTCAACTTATACAGATGACAAAGGATATTATAGTATTCAGTTACCAAGAAACAATAGATATCGTATATCATTCTGGCCACCTGATGCAAGTGATGATATAGAAACACACGACCAATTTGAATTAGATAGACGAGCAATTACAACTGTAGCAGATGCTGTAAAGTCATTCAATCACCAATCAAGTAAATTTAAAAATTATAATGCTGGTGGAACACGAATAGATACATTAACTGCTCTTGAGTATTTGATAGCAGATGTAGATGGAGATGACGTATTTCAATTAAATGATACCTATATATTATGGTCTTATATAACAAGTCTTTTAAATAATTATACACACCATAATGGAGACTCTTATGAAGATTGGTCTACGATTGAAGTATTCAAAGAAGGTGGAAGTGCTAATAACTATGTATATTATCAGACTGTAAATGGACAATCAAGACCTCAAAAGTATGAGTTCACAGTTTTTTGGGATGAGACAACACTTGCAGATAAATCAAGACTTGATAGAACAAGTGAAAATCCGTATTATTTTGTTAACAATAACAGAGGAAACGGAGATATTAAATGGTTAGATAGTTTAAAAGCACCTATGGCAGTAACCAAAAAATTACTTGATGCGCAGAGAGTATTAAATGTTGATGGAAACTTTGCAGGTCAAGTAGAAATTTTAAACCCATTGATGGATGACCATCAAACAGGATTAGATACACTTCATCTGATATTGGGAGCTGGATATTCTTCTTGGAGTGCAGCAAGAACAAGTGAAAAGAATGGATATTCAGGTAACCCTGATTATCTAATGCCTGATATAGCATATTATTTTACAGGTGATGTTAATGCTACAGGTACAAAAGTAAAAGAAATAAACGATGGTAAAACTGGTAGA
>Ga0208299_1002438_pt1 | contig 12568 bp, 11 predicted proteins | sample 15_taG_FD_184089 | JGI IMG/M metagenome (GOLD analysis project Ga0208299, IMG submission 184089) | Marine viral communities from the Subarctic Pacific Ocean - 15_ETSP_OMZ_AT15312 metaG (SPAdes) (version 2) | ecosystem: Environmental > Aquatic > Marine > Oceanic | place: Pacific Ocean | collected...
GTTCAAGAATTCGTCTGTGGTGTGGTTTCATACGAAACATAATCCGTACAACCCGTGGAAGCAGATGGTCAAGCAACTGGAGGGCCGGCCCAGGAGTGAGATCAAGATACGGGCATATGGTTGGGCTGATAACACGGCAGGGGCGATGTTTCCGCAGTTTGGTCGGCATAACATAGTTAAAGCGTCTGATGTGCCGGCCAAGGGAACTAATTTTTTGGGAATTGATCCTGGTCAGAATAAAAACTGGTTTTTTGTCTGGTTAAGAGTGGATGAATTTGGCCGCAAGTTTGTATATAGGGAATGGCCCGATGCAGGGGTTGGAGAGTGGGCTACTAGTGGTGGTAAGGATGGCAAGGTTGGAGTGGCGCAGAAGTTGGATGTGGTGTTGGGGGTTGAACAGATCATAGAGATGATCAATCGGTTGGAGGAAGGCGAGGAGATATTTGAGAGATATATAGATCCGCGCTTTGGAGCTTCCCAGGTAGTGGGTAAGGAGGGTGGAACATCGATTATAGATTTGTTGAATGTGGCAGGGATGCACGTTGAACCATCGGCAGGGATTAGGATTGAGCAGGGAGTGGCGACGATTAATGAGTGGTTGAGCTATAATGAGAATGAACCCATCACGAAGTTGAATGAGCCAGGTTTATATATTAGTGATGAATGTCAGAATTTGATTTATTGCATGAATGAATGGAAGAATGTTGAGAAGGATGGCCCCACGAAGGATCCGTGTGACACGTTGAGATATATAGCGGTGATGGATCCCTGTTATATGGATGCGGCAGTGAATGCGGTGAGTGCAGGAGGTTCCTATTGAAAGATTATCCGCCTTTGTTGACCAAGAGCCAGGCGCTTGAGTTGACGGGGTTACAAGCGCATTACCTGGATAGGATTAGGAATATGAATTTGGTTAAGGTTTATAGGTTACAAGGAACGGCAAGCAGAGCGGAGTGCAGATATTACAAACAGGATTTATTGAAACATTTAAAATTGGACGAACAAGGCAACTATAAGGAATATGATGAGTGAGTATAAGGATAATTTGGCAAAGGCCGGTGACAAACCGGAAGTGGCAGAGTTAGTGAGCGAATTTCGCAGGGCGATCAGTGATGGTTATTCGTTGAACAGGTTGGCGGACAACGATGAGATCCGGTATGCGAAATGGGACGGGCAGAGTACAGATGGAAAGAAGTACTCCAAGAACATGAACGAAGGCAGTAAGGCATTCCCGTTTGAGGGAGCGCATGACAGTAGGGTTTTTCATGTTGACGAGGTGATCAACACGCAGTGTGATATTCTGATGAGTTCACTTAAACGCGCCACGATCAAGATTAGTGGTGTGGAGATGAACGATTCGCCTGTGGCCAGTAATGCCATGACACTAATGAACTGGGCCAAGAACAATGCGTTGCACAATGAGTTGAATCGTGAGGCGGAACATTTGGCGCAGTGGGGTCAGCAATATGGTTTGGGGGTTTTGTTTATACACTGGGAACAGAGCGAGGGGTTAAAGCCTGTGAAGGTGCGTTTTGACGAGCTGGTGGCGATGGCGGAAAATGTTCCGGAAGAAAACATAATGAGCGAGCTGCCGGCGCTCATAGAGAACGAGAGTGCCGAGGATCAAGCTGTGGACATCATGGTAGGCATGGTGAATGTGGGCAGGGTCAAGGCCAGGCGCATGGTCAAGGAATTGAGAGGCAACGGGGAAACCACGGTGCCGGTTCCTTACCAGGCTACAAACAGACCGAGTATCACGGCGCTCAAACCGCTGGAGGATGTTTGTTTTCCACCGGAGACAAGCGGGAATGATTTGCAGAATGCGCGTGTGGTATTCCGCCGGCAACTGATGACCGAGGTGGAGGTGCGTAGTAAGATCAAGAGTGAGGGTTGGAGTGCGGATTTTGTGGAGCAGATCCTGGCGACAGCCGGCAAGAGCAGTGCGTTTGAAGCGTTTGAGAGTACCATCAGTTCGTTTTCAATTAATAATGGGATCCATGACAGGAGCAACTTGATTGAGGTTGTGTATGCGTACACACGTTCGATTGATACTAATGGGATCCCAGGAATTTATTGCACAGTGATCAGTCCTTATGTGGACGGTTCAAATAGTGAGGAGCAACTTTACGGGAAACATTTCCTGGTGGACTACGCTCATGGCCAGATGCCCTTTGTGGTTTATCGTCGCGAGAATGTGAGGCGCAAGGTGACAGAGAGTCGCGGAGTGGCAGAGATCAGTGAGAGCGCCCAGCGCGAACTGAAGGCACAGATTGATTCGATATATGATCACACCAGTTTCAGCACACTGCCTTCGCTCCTGGTGAACGCCAGGGTAGCCAATAGGTTTGGTCAGGTTGGCCCAGGATCGACTATTACGGTGAACCGGATGGATGATGTCAAATGGTTGGATGCACCGCCCAAGGATCCGACAACAGCATTCACGTTTATTGAGCTGGTGAAGCGTGAGCAGGATCGTTACTACGGATTCCCTAATGCCGGCAACTCGATGGAGGCAGCGACAGCCAAGCAACAGCGAAGTGTGAACAACTGGTTAAGCACCTGGGCGGAGGTTTACCGTCAGGTTTATCATCTGTGCATTCAGTACATGACACCGGAGGAGATGATGCGGATCACCGGAACAGAGATGCCCATCATGGATGAGATGATGAGTTTCGATTTCATTCTGCGCTTTGATGTGGCGGAAGCGATGAATCCAGGGCTGGTGGAAAAACGGTTGCAGACCATTGCCAATTTCCTTGTGCCCCAGGATGTGGGCGGTGTGTTGAGTCGCGACAAGCTCATTGAATTTCAGACACGCCTTGTGGCACCGGAGATGGCTGATGATTTGATTATGCCCAGGCAACAGGCCACAGAGAAGATCCGCAACGAGGTGAAGCAGGATGTGTCCATGATGATGAACGGGATCGAGCCTGGCATGATACAGGACTCTGCGGATCCGACTGCAGGGATGCGTTACCAGTTCCTGACCGAGCTGGAGCAGAGCAACCCCAAGATCCAAGAGAAACTTGGTGGTCAAGGAGGTGAGGGTGGTCAAGGAGGTGAGGGTGGTGATGAGTTCTTTGCTGCCATGTACCAGGCGTATTCACAGAATCTGCAGTTCCAGATGCAGCAACAGGAAAATGCCACCATCGGACGCACAGGCGTTGAGCCGGTGACCGGCAGCGCGGGATATTGATGGACGAAAAAACACCACAGCTTGAATTGAGCGATGTTGCGCCGTTTGTTTTTAAGAATGGCGGTGAAGCCGACACATTGTTCCAGGCCATTTTGGAGAACCTGGAAACATGGGTGGACACAGAGAGTGATGATGCCATCAGCCAGGACACGGTTGGAGAGGCGCGGATTCACGCCTGTGGCCGAGTTTCATCAATTAAAGATTTGCAGTCGCAGTTAAAGCATTTGCGGGAGCAGGGTTTACTCCTGCAAGGTTAAACCTAGCATTGGTTACGTTAGTTGTTTGGGGAATCCCCTCATCCTATGAAAAGGATGGGGGGATTTTTTGTCTCCCCTAAACGAGGATCTTACAGGAGCTAATGCATCAGCTCCCGCAAAGCCTGGCACGGTGTTTTTTGTGCTAGATAGCATAAAACATTATCAGACAGTCCCAGACTCAAGCAGAGACGCTTGCCGCCGGTTTTCTTCCTCACGTTAAATCTTCCGCGAAGGTTTCTTGGAGTTCCTTAAAACCATGTTGCCCGCCTTGCAGGGCATTATAAAAAGTCATGGCAAAAGATAATATAGCGGAGGGCGGAGCCGCAGAAGAAACGATACCGCTGCAGAGTGTGGGCGAGTTCCTCGACGAGGAAGGTTTGGCAAAAGCTCTTGGGCCGATGCTGGACAAACCGGAGCCAGATTCACCGCCGCCCCAGGATGAAGATCCTACGGCACCGGAAGAGGACAGTCCTCCTTTAGAGGAGGACGGTGTTGATCTTTTACAGGATGAAGAAGTCGAAGGCGACCAGGAAGGCGACGAAACGCCTTCTGGTGAGCAGAGACGCATTAATAAGTTGACCAAGAATTGGCGTGAAGCCGAGGACAAGGTCAAGCACCAGGATGAACGGATCCGGTATCTGGAGAATCTGGCACAGAGCAATCAGAGTCAGACAAAACCAAGACCGACAGCCGAGAATCCTTATGCGTATATGCAAAACCAGGAGGAGGTTGAAGGCGAGGAACATTTGGTCGAGGAATGGCTCGATTGGTGTGAGGACAATCCGGACGGCGGTGAGCGGGACGGGAAGGACTACACGGATGATGAGGTGCGTAGCATCCGCAAGGCTTGCCGTAAGGCGCAGTCAAAGCATTTGCCGGCACAACGTCGATATGTGGAGAAACTTTCGCAGTACACTCAAGTGGCCGAAACGATCTACCCGTTTTGGGCAAAGCCTTATAGCCAGGAGCATCAGGTAGCCAAGGATATGCTCAAGCAAGTGCCAGGCATAATGAGTGATCCCAGTTATAAAATTATAGTTGGGGATGCGCTTTATGGCAGGGCAATGCGGGAGCAGATGGCAAGCAAGATGCGAAATGGCAACACAAAGGCGGCGCCCAGTAGGAAAGCACCTCCACAGCCAGGAACTCCGAAAGCAAGTGTTGCAGCTCCAACCAGGCGTGATGGAGCCACCAGTGCCGCCTTAAACGACTTTTATTCCGACAACGGCAGTGAAGACGCACTCGCGAGATTATTTTCGCAGGGTGCAGTTAAAATGGAATAAAATATTATGGCAACAGCAGGAATTCTTAAAATAGGTGGCGCAACAGCCCCTACAGGTGCGCGTGAAGATTTAAGTAATCTTATCCGCACAGCAGATGTGGCAGAGACTCCGTTCTTTGCAATGGCAAAAAAATCCGCCGGCCCGAAAAACGTGCTTTTTCAGTGGCAGATGGATAAATATAACGCAGCAAGGCGTGATTCAGTGGCGGACGGTGCAGATGTAAATCTTGCCGGCACGGCATTTATCGACACGGCGACTCGCGCATTGGCTAAAAACTACGTTCATGTTTCGCAACGTGAAACTCGCGTTGGTTTCTACACCAATGACATTCAGACAGTGGCTGGTGTGCCAAGCGAATTTGATCGTTCAATGGCTCGCCGCACGTTTGAGCTTCGTCGCGACATGGAGGCTGTTTTGACCTCCAACCAGAATGGTAACTTTACCAGTAACACGGCCAAGACCAAGGCGCTTGGAAGTTTCATTTGTGAGAACGGTTTTGCCAGTGTCAATGTTGGTGGCAGCGGAGTGAACACGAATGACTCATCTACCAATGTGGATGGTTCCTTCGATCTGACGGCAGGGACTACAACGGCAACTGCGGTGCAGACAGCGGCCACGTTGACTGAAACCCAGGTGCAAAACTTGATGGAAGCCATCTATTCGCAGACCGGCACAAGTGGCAACTTCGACGGGATCGTCGGTGTGACACTCAAAGGCAAGTTCACCACGTTGGCAGGAACTCACACAACAGCGTTTACCTCTGCCAATGCGGACAACCGCACGGTGAACAGGGCGCAAGATGACAACCGTTTAATCTCCACAATCGATGTGTTCATGGGAGATTTTGGAAAAGTCAGATTGCACCCCTCGACCTTCGTCGATGGTGATTTGGGAAGTAGCAAAGGTAAAGAGGGCGGCTACTTTTTGAACATGAACGGTATTGAAATTAAGTACCACACGCCACCGACAGCTACCAAGCTGACAACGGATGGTGGAGGGCCGGCGGGTATGGTTCGCGCAATCTACGGTTTGTGCGTTTACAACCCGTTAGAGCATGGGCGCTTCCGCACAGCGGCAACCTAATGGCGACTAACGGATATGACCCTTTCTATGAGGGCATCATGGCAATGCCTGGGGGCACTCTCCAGGCTTGCCTTGATGAATTCCGGAAGGGTCATGTTCGTGATCGTGTCATGGCTGAAGTCCAGCATACGGAACTGGGGCAGCACCATGACAAGACTGATTATAAATCTGTCGAAGGGCTTGGCCAACTGCGGTGCAGGATCCCTGTGCAAGATTATCATCACTATGGACAGATGTACGGTTATGACTGTTGGAATGACCAAGCATTTTTGGATACCTACGAGGAATCCAATCCTGGCGTGAAGGTGAATTGCGGGGGAACTAAACTGCAGTTTGGCTATGTTCCATATGACAAATCAAAAGTGAAGTACCATAAGAATTTCGGATGAAGGCACTAGACTTTTCCAGCATTATTTATGGTGCAGCAACTTTAACTGGGCAGGATCGAGAGAATCTGCCTGGTTTCTTTTTTCGTCAAGTGCGCGATCTGACAGATATCTCGCTGCATGAAGCGTGGGATCAAGCGGATTGGCCAGAGCTGATTCGGGTGGCAAGTCAGACGGTGAGCGACAGTGGTGACCTGGAATATTTGACGTACCCAACTGATGCGGCCCAGATCATTAATGTCTGGAAATATCATCCGCAGGAGAGAAGCAGCAATGCGGCGATCAATTACACTTTATATGATGATGGCACAGCCTCCACACCGGAGAAGATTGCCATTTTCGACACCAGTGTCACAGGCACGGTGTACATCGAGTATCGCAAGGCCCGTCCAGCGTTGACGGGTGAGGTCTGGGCATCGGCAACAAATTATGCAGCCGGCACCCAGGTATATTTTGAAGATTCAGATAAGATCGGAAACTTTTACACGGCAGGATCCAGTACGCTTGATCCTGCCGCTGGGGAATCTCCCACTACCCATGCAACAAAATGGACAAAGGTGGATATCCCAAAAATCTTTCAGCCTTTTTTGATTCAAATGAGTTTTGCCGGCCACTTGAAGGCCAACGGTCAGCTTGATGCCGGCACAGTAGAGGAAATAAAAGCCAGGCAATTCCTGGGCAAAGAGGTGGAACAGTTGACCAGTATACAACGGCAACAGTCTAGCCTCGAAGTGGTGACATATTAATATGACTACAAAAGAACAAATGTTGATGACGTCAACGTCTACGGGTTCATTGAACAATGCGGATGATACCAGAAGGTTGCTTATAATCTCGGCAAACTCTGGAACTGTCTATGTGAATTTTAATAGTGCTGCCGCGACGAGCAGTGTGTTTGGCATCAAGCTGGCGGCGGGTGAATCATACACCATAAAAAACTATGGTGGAGTCTGCACAGCTAACAGTGGTGCGGATGTGAAGTATGTATCTTTCAGCTAATTTATGGCGCAGGACACAGACCAGGTAAAGGAATGGGTTGGCCAATTGGTTGGTGCAGTGACAAGGACAAACTTGCCACTGGAGCAGCATCAAGCGGCCATTAAGATCGGTGAAGAGATCATCAAGGCGTTTGGAGGGAACTCTGACGCTCCGGTGATTGAATCCTCTTTGGATAACACTGAATAACAACAGCCGGTCAGGGCCAATTCCCTGGCCGGTTTTTTAAGGAAAAGATTATAATGTTTAAAAGCAAAACGACCTGGACTTGTATTTTGGGTGCATTAGGGGGGCTATCAGCTATCCTGACTAATGAGGCTACCCTCGCAGAGGGTTCTCAAATAATCCTCACATCACTAATTGGTTTGTTCCTTCGTCACGGAGTCTCCAAAGCGGAGAAGGCCGCTGGAAGCTAATCCCCAATGAGGGAACCTTATCATGCCGGCGCTACCTCCATTAACGGACGGCGATCCAGGCTTTCGCGGAGTCAATTCGCGTCTGGATCCCGCCATCGTTCCCCCCTCCTTTTGTAGTTACGCAAAGAACAAACGCTTTCGGGACGGGGGGGCAATTACTCGGCCAGGTATCAAACCGATGCCTTGGTCGAATAAGCATATAGATGCATATGCTCACCAGGCGTATGCGGCTGATTCCATTGTAAGCTATAGCGGCCAGGTGGCTGACGATGTCGGTGCTACCACTGCACTTACCTTTGTCCGCACCACTCCTGTCACGGTTTCAAACGGTGATTTTTCTTCCGGTACAAATTGGGTTGAAGGCAATTGGAGTATATCCGGTAACACGGCGAGCATCACATCCGCCGGTTCTACCTCAAATTTATACCAGAACTTGAGCAGCACGATCCTCCAGGGCGATATTCTGGAGGTTGAAATTGTTATAGCCTCCATAACGCCGGCCAGTAGTGGCTCACCGTCAACTGTCAAAGGGGTTGCAGTTTATTTGGGAAACCAAGGCGGGGCAGGATACAACGGAGGGGCAGAATGGTTTACCGTGGCTGGCACTCACAAACGTGTTTACACATCGAGGGGAAGCAACGCCAATCGCCTATATATCCAGGTCGGAGCAGGAGTAACTACCGTAGTTAATTCAATCACGGTGACAGATGCACAGCCGGCTTCAGTTTATCTGTCGGCGCTTGGCACCAATAACTCCGCTCATGCTTACGGGCCGGCCTCCCAGAATTACCAGGTTGGCCCTTACTTTGAAAAGAAGAGTGGCACTGATAGTGCAATTCATTTGCCGTTGACCAATGCCACCACGGTAAACTCAACTTATTGGACTGACCTGGGGCACCGAATTCATCCGTTTGGCACAGTCTATGGAGCAACCACATTTTCAGATCCGAATTCGGTTGAGTATCTGGTTGTGGCCACGGGTGATGGTTTCTATGCCGCCACGGCAAACAACGCTGCGGTGTTACTCCCTTTACAAGCCGGCCAGACAATTGCCGAGGATGTGAACTTCACCCAGGCATTCAGCAAGCTGTTTGCTTTTCGAGGTAAGGATAAGGATGTGCTGGTGATGTCCGACATTGCCACAGGATTCAAGACCATTACCCAGGAGGAAACAGATTTGGGTTTGGACGAGAACGAGGAAGTAGGTACTGTGGAAGTACCTTCAGCGGATCGTGCAATCTATTTTCAAAACCGACTGTGGATTCCTAATTCTGACCTTATATTTACAAGCGACTACATCAATCCGACGAGGGGGTCTATCTTTTCCCAGCTACGCATCAACCAGGGATCTGCGGATGCGCTTACTGGAATAATTGCGCTTACTGATTTTCAGCTCCTGGCATTTAAAAGTAATTCAATTTTTTCCATATCGAATATCTACGGGAACTTGTCGGACATCCGGTTGACAGAAGTTACAACAGAATTTGGTTGTAGAGCGCCCAAGACAATCTGTGAAGTCGGATCGGACATCTGGTTTTTATCAGATCGTCGCGGTGTGGTCAGTCTGCAGCGAGCGGACAAGAATTCACCTGGACTATGGCAGGGGGAGGATATTGCAATCTCTGATGACATTGATCCGGACATTCAAAAGATAAGCTGGGAACACAGTGCCATAGCCACAGCAAAATTTTTCAATAATCGCTTTTATTTAGCGGCGCCGACTGCGGAATTTGGATCTAATCTAATTCCTTATGGCCATTATCAGAATGTAGATGCGACCACAGTAATTACAGCTTTAAAAACTGGCGGCAGATATAAGTACACTCCAAGCAGTGTAAATGAAAAATTGATACTCTCTGACAGCACAGAGATCACTGCGGAAAATGAATTTACCTCACCAGGAACCAGTGCCCAGATTAGTTCCACAGCCTATGTAAGTGGAAATGATTTGTTGTCTGGATTGACAGCCGACAATACTGCCGCCGTTGTGGTCGATGTGGAGGTTGGTCAAACCTATAAGTTCACCAAGGATGGTTCTGGTAATATTATGTGTGGGTCTGCAATTCTTTTGAACACAGGAATATTCACGGCTGATGCGCCAACTGCAACAATTCTTTCTACAGCAAATCAATCGGTTTCGCATACGCTTTTCCAGCTCAATCCCCTGACAGGATCCATCAATGAATATAACACAAAGAACAACCGAGTTTTTGTGTATGACTTTGTGCAGAAAGCCTGGAGTGGCTTGGATATCCTGCCGGCCAATGTGACGGTAAAAGATTTTGTTGTTCACACTTATAGCGGCATCAAGCGTCTGTTTTTTGTGTCCGATGACGGTGTGCTGTATCTCTATGATGATGCGGATTACTGCGGCATGGAGGATGAGGTGGTTGAGTTTGTTTCCACCGCTGCAGATTATGGCCGGACTCGAAAGCTCGCGGTGGAGGATCAGATCATCACCAGGGGGTATAGCGGTACGGCAACCAACCAACTTGGCGCCAGGATAGGTTCCGGTGTGGGGGATTTTAAGAATTTTAGAAATGCTTTCCTGACGCTTAAATCGAGCTACCCAAAGTTTAGCGTCAAGATCCGCCTGGATGGCCCAGAGGAAACGGTGGATCTGGTTTCGGAAAAAACATTTTCTCGATCCCGTTATGATCGGCCCTTTAACAAGAGTCCTTTTGTGACCAGTAATGCCAACGATGATTACAATGTGAAATATCGTTTGGATTATTCGGTTGATCCGGATGAGAACTTCGATCCTGGCACAGGCATGGATCTGGATCTGAAACAGGAGAGTGTCCAGAAGTATAATTTTTTCGGCAATGGCAGATACTGCCAATTGGATATTACAAACAACCAGGGAACCCTGGATGTGGTCGGCGCATCAGTGGCCGCGCTTCCAGGTAGAACAGAAAACGTAACAAATATATGAGTCTTAAATTAAGTGTAACAAGAAATCACAACTTCAGTAGCGGTCTGGTGACTCGCGCCGCATTGAATGCTGGAGCCACTCCCACAGTGAGCCTGACCGGATCGGTTGACACGGCTGAAATTGCCGATGCATCGATTACCAACGCCAAGGTATCAGCCACTGCAGCCATCTCACTATCCAAGCTGGGCGACCTCGATGCCGGCAACATTTTGACAGGCGGCGGTGATTTTCCGGTGGCCACAAGTCTAAAAAGCACATCCAATTTTAGTGATCCGCATCATTCGATCAGTTCTAACCCTGGCTCAACCTTTAAGGCTACACTGTTGCTGGGTAACGACACCACAACCACCACGGCGGTGATGAGTGGTGATGCGGAATTGAAGGCTGACGGGACACTCTATATCGATCCAACTTTTGTTACCGGAAAATTAGCTTTGGTGGCACAAACCTCGTCACCGGATGCCACTATGATTGCGGACACAGACACGCTTTTGGTGGTGGACAGTAGCGAGACTCCGGACAAATACAAAAAGATCACATTCGCCCATCTAAAAACCTCGATTGATACAACAGCCAATGCGGCGACAGATACATCAGCCGGCGTGACCGAGCTGGCCACATATAGTGAGGTGCATATTGGTACAGATGCTGCCAGGACGCTTACACCAATAAACGTCAACGCCCATCCTGCGGTGCCGGTTTCCTGGGGGGTTTTTACAGGGGCAGAAGATGATGACAATCACAGCACCAGAAGAACGGTGGATGATTCAAGCGAGGATCCTACCTCTGGAAGCAAATACAATATAACCTCAATAAATAAAAATGGAGTGGGCGATTATACAGTAACCTTAACCAATTGCCCCAGCTCAAATATTATGATTTCCGGTTTTGCTAACAGTTGGGGCACCTCCACCAGTGGAGTTACTCAAACATATAAGATGTCTCTAATTCTATCGCAATACGCCACAACTGGAGGAGGTACAGATGGCAGTACATCCGCAACCGTATCCTTCTATGTGTATGACCAGGCGGACAATGCTACCCTTGAGAATTTCCAGACCGCGCATTTGGTCTTTTTTGCTAAATGATAGTCTCTAATGCACAGATTGGCCCAGGATCGATTACTGATGGTAAAGTCAGTAACCAGGCGAGGATCAAAGCCAGCAAGCTGCAGAAGGTTGGCGCCGGCCAGCTCCTGGTTGGCGGATCTGATGGGAAGCTGGCGCCGGTATCAATCTCCGGTGATGTCGCTATTGACGCGAACGGTGTGGCCACAGTGGCTCAACAGGAAGCCGGCGCAACAGCTCTTACGGCGCCAGAGATCAAGGCGCTTTATGAGGGTAATGCGGACACCAATGCATTTACAGATCCGCACAAGACAAAGTTGGATGCGCTGATTGCTGGCACTGATGCCACAGAACGGTACACATATGCTCAAAGCATCAACCAGCCAACCTGGGTGATTGACCATAATTTGGGGTTTTATCCCAATGTACAGGTTTATGATTCTGATTATGAAGAGATCTTCGCGGAAGTGAAGCATCCTTCCCAGAATCAGACAGAAGTGAATTTTACAGGAACAACAGCCGGCTATGCCGTATTAAGCTAATATCATGGCAACAAAAAAAGTATTCACCAATTTACAGTTTGAGGGAAGCTCCGAGCTTCTCAATCCCAGGCTAAACCCTGGCAGCGCCCCTGCTTCGACGGGGCCAGGCCAAGCCTACTTTGATACAGGCATAGGCGGCACACTTAACCTACAGTTTGCAGCGGCAGGAGCCACTAATGCTTGGAAGGCAGTTCATACCAGCGGTGTACCGTTTAGCACGGACGTTCTGTTTACCTCTACGATGGCTGACGGGAATCCGCCACTTGCTGTTACCTCTAAAACGGTAATTCCAAACTTAACCGTTGAAGCATTAGGCACACCTGTAGGCACACCATCGTCAGGGTTTCATGTCCGCAGCACCACGGCAACTGAACATGGCATACCCGTCTACGGAGCCTCTGGCGTGC
>Ga0208299_1002439_pt1 | contig 12561 bp, 14 predicted proteins | sample 15_taG_FD_184089 | JGI IMG/M metagenome (GOLD analysis project Ga0208299, IMG submission 184089) | Marine viral communities from the Subarctic Pacific Ocean - 15_ETSP_OMZ_AT15312 metaG (SPAdes) (version 2) | ecosystem: Environmental > Aquatic > Marine > Oceanic | place: Pacific Ocean | collected...
CATTGCACCGAATGATTGTAATGTTCTTGAACCTAATCCAGCAAAATCTTCTTTCTTGGATTTTTTCAATAAATCAGCTGCCATTTTTGTTACTTTTGATACTAATACATCGTGTGAATACATACCAACACCTTGAACTTGTATTTTATCTGATTTTTCTACTATTAAATCTTTTAGTTTCATTTAACTTCTCACACCTATTTTATATTTTATAGCTAATTCTAAAAACTTATCTCTATAATTACTATCTAATTCTAATACAAATGTAGTACCTTTACCTACACCAAAATCATAATCTCTACCCATTTTTAATTTTGTTTTTTTCAAAAGTTGTGCAACTTTCTTTTTATCTCTGTATGGTATAATGAATTGAACTTGTTTTGCTTCTGATAATAAATCTTTTAATTTAATCATTATATTCTCACCTGTTTACCGAACTTACTCCACAATTTTGTCATAAAGATATATAATTGTTTTTCGTTCATTGTGTTTATTTTTTCTTTAATTTTATCATCAGATTTTTCATAAACTTGTTTAAATAAATTAGCACTCATACCATCTACGAGTTTACCACCAAGTTTTCCATATCCATTATCTGCCATATATAAAACTTTATCTACAGCTTTAGATTCTGAAAGTTTTCCTTCTTTCTTCAATCTACTCTTTTCAGCTCTTCCTCTATTAACTGATTCTTTTTCAAATCCTACAATCTTTCCACCTTTATGTGATGCATCTTTTCCATCACCATTCCCATAAGTTCCTTTTTTTCTATTGTAAGCATTTAATTCTGCTCTATATTTCTTTGATTTGGTAGATGAACCATATTTCTTATATTCTGCTTTGTAATCTCTTTTAGCCTTTTCTGTAAGTTTTCCTTCTCTTACTTTTTTATTGTTTTGAAGGTTTTTGAATAATATATTTTGTTTATCATCAATTGTTTTATACTTCTTTGGATTTTCATTAAAATCCTCAAGAGCATAATTTAACATCTTTATCCATTTAGTATCACTATGTTTTTTACGAAAATCAGATAGCATCTTAAAAAACTTATTCTTATCTTTGTTAGCTTTTTTGTAAAAATACCAAACATTTACTCCAGTAGAAACTTCTGTAAGTTTTCCTTCTTTAATATCCGACATCCATTCTAAACCAGGAACAACTATATTTTTAACATCTTTATGTTTATCCATCAAATCAGCTAACTTCTTTAAGTGAGGTGGCAATTTACCAGTTTTCATAAATTTATCACGCATCTGTTTGATTTGTTTATCAGTCATTTTTTCTGTAAGTTTGGTTACAGTTTCTATAAGTTTTCCTTCATCCATGATTTCACGAACCATCTTTTTTATCAATGACTTAACTTTAGTTTCTTTTTTCACTTTTTTCTCCTTCTCCCATTTTTTAGCCATTTCAGGGTGGTTGGTGTGCATCCATTTTCTCTGCTTTTCAGATTTGAAAGGCATTAGTTATTCACCACCACCTGTCATCTGTTTAACAGCATCTTCAAGGCCTTGTGCCATTATCAGAAGCGGTCGATTATCCAACGATGGCATCATTTTCTTTAAAATTCTATATATATCGGCTTTATCGGTTCCGGCTGTTTTTAATACCAAATCAAAATATTTCATAAATTTTACTTTATCGATTTTTCCCATCGGTACTGTTTCGTTTAGAGATTTCATTTCTTCTCTAATAATTTCTTTTAATTGAGATTTTGTAAGTTTCATCTTATTCTCCCCTTAAAATATCATTAATAATTCTTTCAACTTTTGTTACTTTTCTAATTTGATTGTTTTCAACACCCTCACGAATCGGAGATAAAAAAGCTCCTTGTGTTGATGGATTTGAAACAAAGTCAAACGCTATTAATTCAAAATCAGGTTGAACAGCAACTGTTGGTTCACCTTTTTCATCAGCTTCACCTAATTCTTCAACTGAACCTAAACCCCTTGATGATATCCCAAGTTTAATACCCGATTTAAATAATTCTTTTAAAATATTTCCTGCGGGTGTTCCTAATACTTCAACTGTTCCAACTAAATCATCATTAGCCCAATGCATTTCTAATATGTTATGTGATACATTGTTTAAGTTTACAACAGAAGAATCTGGATGATCTAATTCACCCAAAGCTCTTCGTTCTTTAATTTGAATTTTTGAATAATTTTCAGCTTCTCTCATTAATGTGTCTTTTGGGTAAACTCTACCGTTTTGGTTTTTAGCATCAGCTCTTTGAAGAACACCATTAACGATTAATCTACCATCGTTTTTAGAAATAGATTCATTAATCTGTTGCGGTGTTACTTCAAATGGCATATAATCTACTATTAATTGTTTAGACATTTCGTTTATCTCCTATTATCATGAATTATCTGATGTGCCTATATTAAACCAATTAGTTCCATCATAAACCCATTGGAATGTATCATTTGTGCCACATCTAAGTTGAGCAGCTCCTGCATTTTCTAACCCTGAACCATCGTCAAATCTTGTAGCGGTATTAGAACAAATTACAGTTATGACTTCTCCGGTTTGACCATTATCAAAATCAGTTATCGTTACAGAAGAACCTCCCGTAGCAGTTTTGAATACAGCGCCATTTGCAACACTCGGCGTTACATCATCATTTGGAAATGTTGGAATTGTTAAAGCTTTTGATCTTTTTCCTAATCTCATATTTTTAACAGAATCTTTGTTCATTGTTTCAGCATCAGCGCCTGTTCCAAATTGGATTGAATTATTTGATGCGATTATGTGACCAATTGAACCAGTTTGAGTTACTGAACCACTGAATACTGTTAAATAATCTGTATTAGCAAAATTTATACGGCCAAATGAACCAGTTGAAGTTGAACTAGCACTTATGTTTCCAGCTATTTCTAAGTTACCACTACCGGTTATGTGACTGCCTATTACTAACCTTGAAGTTGATGAACCACTTATGTTTCCGGTTATTTCTAAGTTACCGCTACCGGTTATGTGACTGGCAAATGTTGTACTTTGGTCTGTGTTTACAGTTAAACTCGCATTTCCCGCTTCATCATAAATAATTGTAGCACCACTATCAGTAAATTTAATTCTATCATCACCAGATGCATCTTCTATAACATCCCCATCCTTCATTAAAAGAGAACCACTCTGTCTTTGTATGTTCATCCGGGTAGTCCAATCAGATGGTAATCCTTTTGGAAATGTTCTTTCATTATCAGCTAAAGGCATACTATTCTCCTATTTCCATGATGCTCGTTTAAGCCATATATCTCTCAATATATCACCAACGACATCTCTTATTAATTTTTTAATTTCTTGCATATCTTTTGAGTCTATTGATTCTTTCACTACTCTATACCCTGTACCGTTAGTTGAAATCTTTTTCTTTTTTTTATTTGAAAACGCGAGTGGAGTTGAATAACCATCAACATCACCCGTGGTAGTTATTTCATCTAACTCAGCATCTTCATCAAGGACTTCTTGAATATATGTTTTAATTAATTGTCTTAGATTTTCTTGCATGTTTCTTAACTTCTTTTAATAATTCCATATATCTTAAAGTTTGTATAACAGTAATATCTTTAACAAAATTTGATTTATCATCTATTTTACAAATTTCGTCTATGGTTTTTATTGATTCTTTTAACTTTATTTTTACTACTTTTTCTTTAATATATTTTACTTGATTCTTTAATTGTTTTTTTATATCAGGCAATAAATTATTAATATATTGTTTTAAATTATTAGAATTAGAAACATTATTTATATATTCTTTCAATAAAGCTTTCTGCTGTAAATTCAAGTTAAAATATTTAGAATTAAATTTTTCTAGTAAAATTTTATACGCTAAAGTTCTTAACTCCGGATCAGATTTTTTATTTTTTTCTGTCAAAGTGTTCATTTTAATAGTTTGATTACTTGTCAAATTTTCAATTAAATTAAAATATGTTTCTGTTTTTTCTTCTGGTGCCAAATTTGTATATTCAAACAATCTATATATTGAAGCGTATGTTTTGTAATTATATATTTTTGATGAAAATAACTTATTAAAATCAAATTTTGATTTAATTTCTTTTATAACATTATATTTTTCTCTTTTCAATTGAGTTTTATTCAATTTTTCTCGAGCTTTTAACACTTCTGAAATGAAAAAATCTGCTTTTTTGTCCGTTTCAAATTTCTGATTAATTAAAATATTATATAATCCTAATTCTTTACCAAGCTCAGTTCTTTCATTAAATTGTTTTTTTATAATGGCTAAAGCATGGTTTCTGTCTTTATTATCCAAGATGTCAGCTGTTACTTGTCTTATTAAAATTTCAAATAATAGACCAGTATTTTTTATCTTGGAGTGCCTGGATTTTTTCATCATAAGCTCTCCGCTTTAAAGTATATATAATAAGATTCATATATAAATATAACTTTATTTACAAAATAGTTATATTTATTATCATTCCACGATTGCATCTTCATTCAAAATACTTATTTTATCATAGTTTTTATTAAATTGTTTCTTAATTTTATTCAACATCTCTGATTTAACTAAAGTAGATCCTTTACCCGGATGTAATGGACTTCTGTGTTTGAAATCTCGTTTACCATATCGTTCTCTTTCATAAGATGTAGCGTCAGCTAAATCATCAGAATCATATTCATTCCCATATTCCTTTTTACCGGTACCACTTCTTCTGTCACCGCCCCAGTCACCATCTTGTTCTTCCATATCTCCTGCAGCTGTGCCTGATTCTGCCGGATCATTACCTTCAGTTTCAATTTGTTCAAATCTAAATTTTTGTTTTTGATCTTCAACCATTTGCTCAAATACTTCTTTTTTCTCAAAATCACTAAATTCAAAAATGTTATCATATATCCATTCTCTTGATACTATATTATTTTCTATTATTGTGGTTGCTAAATCAGTTTTTTGTGTCATTAATTCTAATTTTTCTTGCATGTGTATCATAGACGGATTCTGTAATTCTAAATCAAAATCAATTAAATCAGAGTCATCAAACCCTTGTGTATATAAATGAACAATTGCTATTTTAGATAATTCTGAAACAATTATTTTCTGTAATCTTTCTATTGTACGAGAAAATCTAACATCTTCGGCAGCCAATGTTGCTTTTGAACCAACACCTTCTTCATATCCTAAAAACGCTTTTGGTATCTTTAAAGCGGCCATCATTTTATTTCTAAGATATTCTATATCTTCAATAGCGTTATCGTTAGTTAGTCCTGGTAAAGTTTCAATAGATGTACCGCTATCAGAACCACGAACTGGTAAATAATAATCTTCTGTTGTTGATTCAACATTGTATTTTAAATTATATTCACCAGTTGATTGGTCGATAACAGGTATCTTTTTCATTTTATTGATAATTTTTTGCATGAAGTTATCAACTTCATTCGGTGGAATATTTCCAATATCTACTTTAAATATCCTTTTCTCTGGTGCTCTCATAATTCTATGAATCATCATAGCATCTTCCATAAGAGTTAATTGTTTCCACACTTTACGAGCGCCTTCTAACATTGATTTGCCATAAGGTAAAAAGTTTGAATCTGACATTAACCTGAAGTGAGCTACTTCATAATTTTGCAATACAACCTTTTCACCCGCTCTTGAAGTATAATTACTACTACCCATACCTTGTAATTCAAATTCAACTTTAGTGGGATTTTCTGGATCGTGGTCCTCTAATCTAACCATCTCGTATGGTGATAATGGTTTAACATTTACTATACCATGCTTATCTAAAATATCCATTTGTAAATAAAAATCACCATATTTTGTTAGATTTCGTATCCAAGACCATAAATTAAATTCAATATTCAAAACATCATAAAATAAATTGTGTAGAATTTCCACAACCTTATTATTATCAGATTTAATTGATAAAATTTCATTTTCTATATTATCTACTGTTGATTCATCTGAATATACATCTAATGCTGATGAAATGATTGGGTCAGAATCCATTAATTCATAATCTTGAAACAACTCTCGTCTTTGAACATCATAATTTGAACGATTTTGTCGAGCAGCATATTTAGAACCAAAAGTTCCGCCGCCCATTATTTTTGAATATCTATCTACAAAATTAGAAACTAAAGCAGATTGTGCAAAATCTACATCTTTAACAACTAATTTCCCATCATCTTTTTTTCTAATAATAATATTAGATTGAAATAAATTTCCTAATCTTTGTAATATGTTTTCATTTTTTGCCATATTTTCCTCTTATTTTATTCTAATAACCATGACAAATCTTCTTTGTCTTTTCCTACTGTCATTTTCCATGGATTTTTATCATCTGTTAACCCATTAGTATTGAAAAATCCAGTATCTGATTTTGTATTAAAATCACCATTACTTTTTAACAATGAGCCCATCGCGGCTCTTTGTAAATCATCTTTATCTTTTCGCAATCTTAAAGCTGTATCTCTGATCCATAGTCCCAAAGCGTACGCCATAACTAAATCATCATTATATCCGTCCATGGCTTCTGCTTTAGAATGATTCATTCCAGATTTATATATAAATACAAACAACTCATCAATTAATCGTGATGAGTATATTTTTACCATTTTTTCTCTCGTATATTCTTCCATTTTAGCTACTACTAACGGTTTTGTTTTCATAGTAGTTGAAAATCCAGCTACCATACCTCTATCTTCTGCTCTATATTTATTCTGCATCTGATGTTCGGTATCAATATATTTTAAATCCTTTGATTGATAAAATAAATTCTTATATCCTCTATCTATGATAGTTTGAATTGTAGCCCAACCAATATTATTGTTTTCAATTATAAGTAGAGCGTCATTGTATTTTGTTGCGGCATCTATCAAAAAATGACCATAATCAGTTGTTGATAATTGCCCTTTATATTCTGCTACTTGTTCAACTCCCTCTACATCAAATATTTGACATGCCGAATAGTCAGTAGCATCACCACGAGCAACATCTGCTACTACAATATAATCCTTTGAATAATCTGGTTGTTTCCAAACCCAGAAATTTCTATCAAATCCTGTTTTCTCAACAGGTTCTTTAACCATATTTTCTTTATACCATTGAATAATTTGAGGATCCACTACTGTCGCACCAGATGTGAGAAAATCGGCGTCACATTCTTGTGCCGCTAATGTTGGTCCTAATGCAACATCTTGATCTTTTCTCCATTGTTCATCTCTATCTGGATGGTCAGTCCAGTGTAATCTAATTGTATTAAACGGATTAGTTCCATCTTCAGCGCCCACCCAACTTTTATGAAACCAATTACCAACACCATTCGGCGTAGACAACGCTATACAATTACCACCAGTTGCTAATGTTTGTTGAGATGCAGCCCAAATTGTATCAATCGAATCAATAAATGCTGCCTCATCAAGTATTAAAAGTGAAAGTGCTTCTGAACGACCAGCTTCTTGTGTAGCAGCTACTGCTTTTATTTGTGAACCATTCTGAAATCTTAAAGATAATTTGTTATCTTCATCTATTTGTGTTTTTAACCATGAAGGGAGATTTTCATACATAACACGAACTTTTGTCACAAGATTCTTCGCAGTATCTTTATCCTTTGCTATAACAAGAATATTTTTATCTTGATGGAATAACATCAACCACAAAGAATACCCCGCTGAAAGAGTTGATATACCTAATTGTCGAGATTTGAGGATTATGTTATACTGATTTTCTTTAAAATCTGTAAGCATGTTTTCTTGAAAGTCATATAAATCAAATTTGATTTTACCGTGTGTTGGATGTTGAATTTTGCAGTATTTTCTCATAAAATGTACAGGACTTTGTGCACAATTTAAATACTCACGCTTAATCGTTTGTTTTATATTAGTTGACATTTCCTAGCACCCATGTTGGTAAAATTATAGCTACAATACCATAACCAAACCAAAGATATTTATTTTCGTGCCACTTAGGTTTCACTTCTTTAATTAAATCATCTTTCAAATCAAGTTGTTTTTCAAGTTCTGTTATTAACAATTTATGTTTATCAACTAACAGTTCACAATTTTTAACTTGATTACCAAGATTAATTTGCATTTCAGTATTTAAACTATCTCTATAATCACATTCATTTATGATTTTATAAATTTCTTTTACTCCTTCTTCAGAATAACAATATTCTTTTGAAAATAATAAAGAAATGAATATTATAATATAAAAAACCATTTTCATTTTCATCTATCTCGTAAATTGTCCGTCTAATGGGTTCTTTTTTACACAAAACCCACTACCATATTGTTTTCCCGGAGGACAATAATACGCAACTCCAGCGCCGTTAATGAAATTAGCTTCTTGTATCGGATTATATTGTTGAGATGCACCTCGAGTTCCTCTTAGTGAACTCACTCTTGATGCTCCGCGTCTTGCTACACCACGAGTTGGTGCTGGTCTTCGTCTTGCTACACCACGAGTTGGTTTGCGTCTTGCCATCCCACGAGTTGGTTTGCGTCTTGCCATCCCACGAGTTGGTGTTCTTCTTGCTGTACCTCTAGCTTTTCTTCTATAAGTCATATTATTTCTCCCATTGTTTGATTCATATTCAATACAAACCTGGCCAGGTCCGTGAATTGGACCTTCCATTATCGTACCATCTGACATTTGATGTCTGATACAATCAGCCATTTATTTTTTCTTCCTCTTTTTTAAAAAATCTTTGATATATTTATCTGCTTCATCACCACTAACTTCTGGTGCTTTATAAGTTTCTTTTTTCTTTTTCATTTCCTTTAAAGTTTGTTTGTAATTTTCTTGTGTTTCTTCTATAGCTGAAATTTCTTTTTTTATCTTCTTAGTTTTTTTCTTAGAAACTTTAATATCTTTTTTTATCTCTTTGACTTTCTGTTTACTTTTACTTCCAGCAAACAAAGCTACAATACCAGCTAATCCAGCTAACAATCCCATAATCCATTTTAGGATTTTCACTTTGAAATACCCTTAGAAACATGTTCACCAACATTACCTGCTGCATAAATACCAAATATCCATTTAGTAAACTCAGCCCAACCTTGAAAGTCTGCTTTCCCTAAAACAACAAAAAGTGTTGCTGCTAAAAAACACAAACCTGCACATAATAATTTTTTACTTCCTAAATTCATAAGTTATCCTCCCGCATCTATTCTATTTTGTTTTCTATTTTCGTTAGCTAATGCGTTTGCTACTTTCAAATCAAATGGACTTATCTGTTCTGACATTTCTGTAATTATATCGTCAGCTTCTTTATCCATATCAGTCCATCTTTTTAATTGTTGTAATTTAACCCAAAAAAACCATTTGTTATTATTTTGTCCAATTTTTTTAGTTTTCAAATCAACTTCAAAATTTATCTGACAATGATAACATCGTCCCATTCTATTATAAGTATCACGATGAACACCTTTTTTCAATATCCCCTTTTTACAATCTTTACATTGGTCACCTAAAACACCAACACCGGGTAAACCTGATATTTTTATTTTATATCCTTTTCTCTGTTCCCATTTTATATCTTCTGAGTCAGTCCAAACATCACCTATTTTTCTATCAACTCTTTCTGGTGTGTATCCGACTTGTGGTTTTTTACCAAATTCACCATTCATCATTTGTTGAATTTTTTTAATATTTTTACTCATTTTATCCTCTATCTTTTCATATATAAATAGTCTAAAAAATCTTTAAACCTGTTATTTGATTTCTTTTGGTAAATCCATTTTCATTTTAACTAATGTGTTTTTATATGCTTTCACAATGTCTTTTCTCTGTTTTGGAAAATGAAATTTACTACTATTAAATAATTTATACAATTCTTCAAATGACTGTATAGATTTGTGGGAAATACCGCCTCCAAATAGAAATCTATAAAATTTATCTAAATCACCTGTTACATTTTTTACTTTAATTTTTTTCTTTTTTCCTGATGTGGTAGTTGTAAAATCCACTAATTGTAATCCTTCTCTCCAATTTATTTGCAATTTTCGTTTTACTTCACCATCTTTAGTTTTAAAGATTAATTGACCTAAAATGTCGGCTAAGAATATATTTTTATATACCGATTTATACTTACTATCTTCGGATGGTGTAAATGATTTTTTCATCCAATCTACATTCCCAACCATAATATCGAGTTGTATGAATGCATCTGTGTTAGTATCTAATGTACCCTTTCTATCTGTTACTCTACTCTGCACTTCACCTTTGTTATTAACCATTGGTACTACAAGACTTACCTGACCCAAACCCTTTTGTATTTTATAATGTTTTATTGATTTCCCCTTAAAGAATTTATCCAAATCTATCCAAAAGTTTTCTTTGTCAGTTTTGATTATCTTTAACATATCTTCCCAATTCACTGCAATATCAATATCACCCATAAACGATTTCCGTATATTCCCCACCAATTTATACTTCAATTTAGATAATTTCACCGACTTTAATGTGTGTTTTAAGGTAGAATCTCGGTATTTCAAATCTATAAAAGAATTTACACCAGGTATATTACCACCCTCAGTCAATACTTGTTTAATCTGTTCTGGTAATAATTGTTTCACCCCAATCGTATTATGTTCTAACAAGTTTAAAATTCTATGTATAGGTGTAAATGAACCAGTCATCTTATACAATTTACCTTTATATTCAAATACAATACCCTCTGTTGGAATTATTGCATCAGTACCACCGATAGCGTTTAATCGTTCTAAGTATTTTTTGAATACATTAAGTGTTTTAATATCTGTAGATTTGTTTAATGTATTTATCGCCGATGAAACTCCTTTTTGTAATGATTGAATTGCTTTATCTGGATTAGTAACTAAGAATTGATTTACATTCTTTAATGTTTGTACTCCCAAATCTAATATTAAATTCTCAAATTTTTGAATATTCAAATCAAACTTTCTATTATAATCTGTCTTTTCAAAGTCTATTGCCCAATTTTTAAAATCATCATCATCTATCTTCTTAATATCACCGACTGTAAAAGCAGACTTAGTGGATAATCCCCATCTTGAAACTAATCCAGTTAATACAACCTTCGAGATTTTATACGACAGCGATTTTGATTTATTTTCAATGAAGTTAATCCACCAATGACGATGATACTCCAATATTGAATCACTATCTTTTAATCCAAATTCAGATTGTAATTTTTTCAATTTATTTAAAAATTTAGATTGATTCTTAGAAAAATCTTGATTCTTTGGTAATCTTAATATTGGATTATCACCAATTGAATAAGTATTCTGTATGTGTTGATTTATTTGTCGTATCATACCAGATAACTTCTTAGCATCTCCAGTACTCTGACCAATTGGTTTACCACTTTCATCATATTCAACGGTTGCGTGGAATATAAGCATATTTAAACCATATGGTATAGTTACACTCGCTTGCGGATACACTATTTCTAAATTCATAAATTTACTACCATTACCAAATATAGAATCTTTTTGTTTTTGACTCAATGATGATATTGATTTATTTAAATCATCCATTGCAAATCCAAATGCATTTAATATTTCACCCCTACCTTTAAATTTAGATTTAAGTTGAGAAATAGTCATAGCATTCTTACCTTTGTGTGCTAATTCTTTCTTAGACCTTGCAGCTACTAACTTTCCATCCCTCCAAGAAATCATGATATTCATACCATCTATCTTTTCTTGCACTTTTTCTAATTTTCCTTCTAATGACAATGTGATTATTTTCTTAAAATCACCGAATGTTAGATTCATATCTTCAAATATGTGTGATAGATGGCCGAAACCACCACCTTCTACTAATAATTGTTCTGTAATTAAATCACTCCACCAATCTTGTGAGAAAACTCTTTCTTTATATAAACTATCTTTTTCTTTCTTTTGTTGCTTCAGTAATTTCGTTGCATCTTTTTTAGCAATTTTTTCATCATCTTTGTCCATGTATTTAATAAGTTTCATACCAACAGTTGTAGCTAATTTTTTTATATGTTTTTTCCAAGCATTCATAGCTTTAGTACCAGATAAATCTCTTTGATTGTTAGGTGTTAATACTTCAGCATCACCTGCAGGAAAAAATGTAACAGAATCAATAGGACCTTCATAATCTGGATAGATTCTATATTTTTTATCTGTTTTTGTATCTGCTTTCAATATATAATCTACAACATGATATCCTAATTTTTCCGTTTCCTTTTTATTTCTCTTTTTAAAAGTTTTAAAATTACCAAAACCATGATTGGGTCCGTCATCAGATGGAGCTCCACTCGATACACTCACTTCATCAATTAATTGTTTCATATCAATAGTTGTTAAAAATTCTTTTATTACATCTTCATCAAATATATTTGGTTTCTTTGGTATTCTCATTCTCATAGCCGATTTTCCATTGATAAGTAAATCACCCTTTTCATTCCAACTTATTGTTTTAACAACAACTTTTTTGTTTTTGAATTTTCCCATTAGAACAGTATCACCAATTTCAATTGGTAAATCTACACCTTCAACAGCAAACTTTTTGTTTGATGATTTAAAGTTTTTCTTTCTCATTATGGTTTTAGCTATTAAATCAAATTCTTTACCATCCCATTT
>Ga0208299_1002441_pt1 | contig 12535 bp, 15 predicted proteins | sample 15_taG_FD_184089 | JGI IMG/M metagenome (GOLD analysis project Ga0208299, IMG submission 184089) | Marine viral communities from the Subarctic Pacific Ocean - 15_ETSP_OMZ_AT15312 metaG (SPAdes) (version 2) | ecosystem: Environmental > Aquatic > Marine > Oceanic | place: Pacific Ocean | collected...
ATGAGAAGTGTCATGTATAATATAGATAAGAGTTTATCATAGGAGAAAATATATGGAAAGACGTAGAAGTCTGTTGAAAGACGGCAATGATATAAAAACATTTAGACATCACAGAGATAGACATTTAGGACACGCTGTGTCAAATGAGTTTTACCAACAAACACCCTTCTTTTTTACAAGAGAATGTTCCGCATTAAATTTAGTTGGACAATATAAGGGTGCTTCAGCATTTCTTGTGTTAAATGGCCCAAGTTTAGTAAGTGGGGATTATGATTTATCAAAACTGAATAGGCCAGGAGTAATAACTTATGGAGTCAATAATGGTCCAGCAACTTTTAGGCCTACATTTTGGTCATGTGTTGATGATCCAGGAAGATTTTTAAAATCTATATGGTTAGATCCTGCTATTACTAAATTTGTTCCTCATGCTCATGCAGAAAAGCCGATCTTTGACAATGAGACTTGGACCGAAATGGCCGTAGATGGTAAAAAAACATTAGTCGGTGAATGCCCTAATTGCGTTTTCTTCCACAGAAATGAGAAGTTTGTTGCAAATCGTTGGTTATTTGAGGATAAGATTAACTGGGGAAATAGTAAACAATATGGTGGATGCAGAACTGTAATGCTTCCAGTAATTAGAATTTTGTTTCTACTTGGATTTAGAAAGATTTATCTTCTCGGTGCTGACTTTACTATGACAGAAGATTATGCATATCATTTTGACGAAAAAAGAGAAAAAGGTGCTGTTAACTGTAATATGAAGACATATAAACGTTTAAGAGATGTCTACTTCCCTGAATTGAAACCTTATTTCAAGGAAGAAGGACTTGAAATATTTAATTGCAATCCAGACTCAGGGTTAAAAGATGTATTTGATTATGTGTCATTTGATGATGCAATAGATTCAGTCACTGAACCTTTAGGAGAAGTCAATAATGAAAGAACTTGGGGAATGTATTGTAAGCCTGGAGATAAAGACTTGACAAAAGATGAACCTTCAGATAGTCAAAAGAAGCATTTGGCTAACCTAAAGAATCGAGGCAATGTTGTTTCTGGAATAACCAACACTCCTTCAGTTAAAAAAGTAAAGGTCTCTCAAGAACCTGCAATTAGAACAATCAAAAAAGAGAAAATTCCAGAAGTTACTAAACCATATAGTATTGAAGTTGAAAATGAAGAAGATACGAATATTATTTCTGTTAGTCAGGCAGGTGGAGACTTAGTACAAAGAAGTGTAAAGGTCGAACCAAAAATCGAAGCTGTAGAAGAAGTTTCTCCAAGACTTGGGTTGGTCAATAAGCCAGTTAAAATAAAAGGAGAAAGGAAGTTGATAAAGCATCTTCCATTTAGAGGCTAATCATGGAAAAAGTAAAAATAAAAGTAAATAAGAAGCAAGAGAATGGGTATTATGGAACTTTAGGTATGAAGTATTTGCTTAAAGTTATTAAGGGTAGTGACTTATTTGAGATTGATTATCATAATGAAATAATTAAAACTGCTAGACATTTTAGAGCAACCATTTTGCATTGCAATGATAAAAAAGTTTATTTGGATTTCTGGGAGTATCCAGCACCAACGTATACTATGAACATATACGATAGCGATATCGATCTTATTATTAAGTTGCAAGATAGATATGTTGAAACAAAAGCTGCTCATAGATATCTTACTAGGAAAAACATGATTCCAAAAACAAGAAATGAGATTGGTGAGTTTCGCAATAAAATCTGTCCATGGACATTTTTCCCAAGCAGATTATTTGAAAAGTATATTGGAAAAGAAGAAGAGTTGCTTAAGGATGAAGTTGAAGTTGATAAACTTGGTTTTTTCTGTGGAAAAATGTGGAAGTGTAGAAATGAGATTGTTAAGTCTTTAAAGGGTAAAGGGATTGAGACTTGGGGAAGTGACCAAGGTAACAAAAGAAGTGGTCGCCCCCTAACAGATGAAGAGTTTATAAATCATATGAAGAGAAGTAAGTATGGAATAGTATTGGCAGGAAGAGCCAGTGCAGTTACTGATGCTAAAAACAGAAGAGAAATGGATTATATGATGCTTAAGAAACCTTTGCTACTAAATTATAAGCCAAAATACTATGAGGAATTAGAAGAGGGGAAACACTATATTTTTATAGATAAAGATACAGATTTTCTTAATTTAGAAAAAGAACACGACATAGATAAGATAGCCGAAAACGGGCATCAATGGTATTTGAGAAACGTGCCCCCAGATGGCGCAGCAAATACGTTTAGAAGAATTTTGAAGGAAAAGTTAGACATCTAATCAAAGGAGAAAATTATGATTATTAAAATTATTCCAGAAACAGCAGACGAAAAGAAAGAATTGACTGAAAAAGAGTATAGAGGAGTTAGAGATTACTTCATTTTTGGTAAAAACATTAATGAAAAACATAAAATTGATGATTTTCACGATTGGAGAACATCATCTTATAGATATCTATTCTCATCATTGAAATACTTTGCTGAAATCGTTAATGATGAAAGAAAGGATCATGAGAGCAGAAGAAGCATGAACTCAATTGTTCAACCACAATTAAAGATGGTGGATTCAGAAATTGCTAAGCCAGAAGTCGTAGAAGCAGAAGTCGTAGAGGAAGTGAAAGAATAGAAGATAAGGATTAATTTGTATAATGTTTTTAGCAAGTCAGCTATAAATGGAGATGTTCCATGAAACATTACAAGAAAAAACTGCTTTATAAATCTTTAAAGAATATGGGACAGTTAAGGTTTGTGCAGCTAGAAGGTCAGGACACACGTTTGCCTTGTCTAAATTCGCCTTAAAAGAGGCTAAGAAGGGAAAGAAAGTGTTGGTTCTTGCGTGGAACTTAGATCATGCAAGTCGTTGCAGAAATCGTATTGTAGAAAAATGTAAAGAAAAGAATATTATTCAAAAACTTACTTTGGATTCAATAGAGTTTGAAGAAGGAAGAATTCTTTTTGGAACACAAGGTCAGGCAAAAACAAATGGGTTTGGTTCACTGGTAGGTTTTAGCGCAGATTTAATTCTTGTAGATGTTGCAAGTATGTGGTCTAAGTCCAGTATCGAATTAATATATGATAGATTAGGTCCATGTTTGACGTTTACCAAGTATCCAATGATAATTTTTCTAGGATAAATTGGTTGCAAACGTATAAATTGAAGCTATATACTGTATAGAAGCATGTAATGGCAGGTTTGTATTTTGGCTCAAATTGAATCTATATTTATAGGGGAAGATCCTGAAAGAGAGTTTTTACTAAGTACTGTTTTATCAGAATTAATAGAACAGAGTAGAATTGCTCAGGTGAGAGGTTTCCCAAATTTTCCAAACTCACCAGCCAATTTTAACTGGATAGAGGATTTTTGCACCATTAATTTACGTGGCAATAGGGGTATTGGTCATACAAAATCTATGATAGATGTTATAATAGAGAAACGCCTTAATTCTTTAGTATATTTAAGTTCATGGCCCATGTACGCTTCTGTCAAGCAATTTTTATTTAATAGATTGCTTGAAGAGGGGTTTGATTACCGTCAACCTGTTTCTTCCCATGTAGAAGCTACTAGTTTAGATGTAGATGAGTCATTTTTTGTTCATTTTTGTAAAGTTGAGGAAGAAATGAGTCCAATTCATGGATTAAGAAATGTAGATGCAGTGTTCTTAGACCCATATTCAGAGTTAAGTAAAGATCCGCGTAAATTGGCTGAAATAAAGAGGCTCTCTTACGCTTATGCTAATTTAGGTTCTGACTTCTTTTTTATAGGGGTTGGATAAAATTCGACATAACGACTTGAAAAGCCTCAAAACGGGGCTATATTGTAGTTAACAATTTAATATGTTGGTAAATTATTATGACAAACAGAGTAGAAATAGCAAGCGTAATAGCAGTAGCGGCAGTCGCCGTCACTGGTAGGGCTTCTTTTGCTCTATTTGGATAACATAATTTCCAAATAAGATTTAAAGCCCATCAGTTCGAACTGATGGGCTTTTTTTGTGGGCTGTTGGTGAAATTGGCTATCATTCTAGTGTTACATACTAGCGTTGGGGGTTCGAGTCCCTCACGGCCTACCATAATTTTAACTAAAAAAGACAGGAAAAGTAAAAATATATTTGGGGGCGCATGTTCCAAGGCTGGCGATACTCCTTTGCAAGGAGAATGTGGAGATTTCGATTATCTCCGTCTCCACCAAATTATTACCAATAAAGGAATGTTTCGTTAATGGTTCGAATAACGTACTGTATAATACAACAGGTTAATTGTTCGAAAACGAGGCATTCATGAAAGAAAGATTTAAAGAGGAAGATTTTAATAAGGCAAAAAGTATAGTTTTGTTTGATTTGGAGTGTTACCAATGTGGCAATATTTTTCAAAAAAGTAAATCTCAAATAAAAAGTGGAAGAAAAGTAAATTCAAAAAATAAAATAAAATATTGTTCCAGAAAATGTTCTTCAGAGAGTTATAAGAGAAAAGTTGTAATAAACTGTACTTTTTGCGATGAAGAGATAGAAAAACGTCCTTGTGATATTAATAGGAATAATAATAATTTTTGTTCACATTCTTGTTCGGCGACTTACAATAATTTAGGGAACCAAAAGGCGGATCGAAGAGATTGTTTGAATTGTCAAAAAAAGACTCTAAATAAAAAATACTGTTCTAATAAATGTCAGTCAGGATATGAGTGGAAAGAGAAGATAAAGTTGATAGAGTTAGGAGAAGAATTTGCAACAAATGAAAACTCCTGTAGGATTTTTGCAAAAAGATATTTAATTGAAAAAAACGGACACGAATGTTGCAGGTGTAAAAGCACAGAATGGATGGGAGAGCCAATTCCTTTAACTTGTGATCATATAGATGGAGATTCAACACACAATAGAATTCAAAATTTTAGACTACTTTGCGCCAATTGTGACAGGCAAATGCCAACTTTTGGATCAAGAAATATAGGAAATGGAAGGAAAAATAGAAAAGAGAACAGACTAAAGTAGAGATCAGTTCGAATCTGATAGGCATCCACCAAACCTTAAAACGATTATGAAAAGTATTAAAATAAAAAACGAAAAACTTTTTGTTTGGTTTTATAAGAAAAATGCAGTTTGGGATAAAAATGAAATTATTCCAACGCAAAAAGGAAAAAGACAATTTTATGAAAACCAATCACTTGGGAAGCATAGCATACATTCAGAATATATCGATCCTTATTTTCTTGTATTGTTTCGAGGGAAACAATGTTTTGATTTAATGACTAGAGAACACCAACAGTTATATGTAAGTAATGAATGGTGGGGTTTTTATCAGTTATGGGTTGATTGGAAGGGAGATCGTTGGGTTTTACCGAAACTATTAAAATGGTATCCAAATCTTCCAAAATGGATTACAAATGAAAATTTATCAGAAGAAGAAATTATAAAATTAACATAAAATTAAAGGTTGATTTCAGCAACATAAATCGGATAATCGCTCATTGAGCGTAGATGGTTCAAGTCCATTGGGATGACTAATAGTCATTTTTATCAACCTGTATTTTTATGTACTCCTATGGCACAATTGGTAAGCGTAGGAGTTTATGTCCGCGACGGGCAGGACGGTTAATGCTCCAGGCTTATATCCTGAGGATTCATTTAATAAATGAAACGTGGTTCAACTCCACGGTCGCGGACCAGTACCGATTAAAGCAATTTTGTAATGTCCATGTTCTCGATTTTATCATGAAGTTCGATGTGGCAATTTGAACATAATAGATCGCATTTATCTAGTTCGCTTTTTACCTCTTCCCAGCTTCTACAATGGTTCCCAGAGATAGTAAATAATTTTGTAGTTGGGTCTTTATGGTGAAATGATAGGACCCTATTACATTTGTCATATTCGCATACTGAACATTTCCCTCCCTTGTATTCTACGCATTTTTCTTTTCTCTTAAATCTTCTTATGTTTGTAATGCATGAGTTACATTTATTAAGAGTGCCCCCTTTACTTCTATTGTATTTGTACTCTCTTTTGCAAATTTCACATACGCAATCTGTAGAATTTGGTATTTTCTTGTTTTTTTTGGTTAAATCCCAACATTCCGAGCAGTACGAAACTTTACTTAATATAAGAGTTTCACAAAGTTTGCATTTGTTTTTCCTTTTTCTTTTTGGTCGTTGGGAGTTATGATATTTTATACTGCAAGACTGAGAGCAGAAATCTTTTCCACATTTGCTATTTCCAATTAAATAGTTTTGTTTGTTAAACTTTTTTTTGCAAAATCCACAGTCTATTTCTGTTTTTTTTGGAGCTTTTTTTGGAATAGTTACGTCTAGATCTTTTATCCAGTTGTAGATTGTTGTTTTTGATACCCCAACCTCCTTTACGATTTCGTTTAGACTTTTGCCCTTTTTTCTCAAGTCTTTTGCCATATTAATAGTTTCTTTTTTGTGCATTTTGGAACTCCATTTTATATTGAATACATAGGCTTCTTCTCTATAATATGCTAACATCCCTTTAGTGTTCAACCATTTTTTACGTTCGGATTTGTCTTATATACAAGAGGTTCCTAGTTCAAATCTAGGTAGGAGTACCAACTTTTATCTAGCAAAATGATAGCTCCACAATTTTTGTCTATCAACGTTGCTATTAGGCACATTAATTCCTTTATATAGAGATGCAGTTATACTGTGTTGGTTTAAGGTTTTAATATATGATGCGTGACCATCTAAAAACGATATGTTATATCCTTTTAAATGTAAAGGGGCCATCCAATCAGCATTAGACCACGTTCTTAAAACTCCAGGCGGTCTTTTTAAATAAAAAGAGTTCATATTGAATCCTCTAGGGTCTTGTTCCTCAACGAACAAAAAGACTGAATCATATGAGCATTTCACTTGAGTCAATTTTGTAACACCTTCACGATCTCTTTTTCTTTCACCATTTAAAAATCCATTTATGGAGAAGGCTCGCCAAAAATAGTCAGATCTTACTGTTTTGAATTTGTCCCACCTAAAGTCTTTTGGGCAATGATACACTCCAATTGATCTTGCATAATTCCACATAGAGCCATTTTTAATAGCGGAAGGGGTGTCTCCTCTTCTAACCCAATCATTTTTAGCTCTCCCTGTATCAGAACCAACTAAATTAAAGTCATAGTCTTTGGTATATAAAGAGTAAGAGAAAGTTAATTGTTTTATATTTCCCATACATGAAATGCCAAGTGCTCTTTCTTTAGCTCTAGAAAGAGATGGCATTAGGAATGAAATTAGTATTGCTATAACGGCTATTACAGTTAATAATTCTATAATTGTAAATTTTTTCCTCATAATTTATTCTTCTATGGTTGAAATGGTTAAACCTGTTGGTAGGTTATATATAAAGACAAATTGAATTAATACTTATAATATACTGTAAGAAGTTTTTTTATCAATATGAAACTAATAAATCCCCAATCAAATTTCCCAATAAGAGATGCGAATGTTAAAACAATTCGTTTAAAAAAAGAAGCCTTAGAAGAAAGGGCTCACCAAATCCTAATGGGAAACGTTGACCTAAACAGTTTGCCATTTGATGACATCTTTGGGAAAAAGTATAGAGTGTCCTTTCCACTAATGAATGAAACGCTATCTAATATCATTGATTTGTTGAAGAAAGGAGAAACTAAAACTGGAAAAAAGTATGACGTTGATTTGTCTACTCAAATGGCAACATATGAAGTAGAAAATAGAAATGGTGACTTAGTTAAAAAGCAGGTAAAGGCAGGAAAGGTTATTGGAAGAGAACTTGGACCAAATTACTTAGATCATTGGGCGAAAGGGTTGACAGGACAAGGAAAACACATAGTTGTTTCCAGGCATCCAATTGACATAGCAAGAATGAGTGATCATGATAGATGGAGTTCTTGTCATGCTCCTCCACATAAAAATAGAACTGGATATGATGCTTGGAAATCTGCATTAAATGAAGCAGAAGATGGTGGGCTAGTTGCATATGTGGTTGATAGTAAAGATATTGGCAGAGTAAAGTTGCAAGAGGAAGAGATTTTTCAAGATCCTGAAAGAGATATAGATGGAATTGTTCCTAACAGTAGAGTTAGATTAAATAGGTATCATAGTGAAGCATATGATTTAGCTATACCTGTTACCACAGTATATGGAGATAATAATGACGGTTTTTTAGAATCTGTGAAAGACTGGGCTTATAATGCTCAAAAGGGTAAATTCCAAGAAGATGAAGAAGATGAAGAGCTTTATTTGTATATGGAGAATTTTAAGAGAAAAGGTGGAAGTTACGCTGATGAGCCAAATGATAGTGAGATGTTTAATTACTTCTTTGGTACTGATCGTTTTAGTGGGTCTGTAGAATTTACTGGAGAGGGTGGACAGTCTCAAACTGAAATATGGGAAGATGAAATTGCAGCAATTGATACTAAATTTGCATCACAACTTAAGTATTTTTCAGTAAGTGCTAGTACTGAAATGTATGATGATGGGCCAGACCATATGTATATGTATATGTATGCCTCACTTAATTTTGATTTTCCGTCTTCTGAAGAGCTGAATGATGAGAAAGATAGCATAATTTATAGGTATTTTGGTTATCAGGGAGGATTTAACGAACATACGAAACGTAGTCATTGGTCATTTGGCTATTCTGATTCTAGTGTTCGAGAAGGAGAACTTACAGTCCGTCTTGATTTAGAAAATCTAGATGTCTCAACTCCTGATGAATATAGAGAGAAGATAGAAGAACTAATTAATTTTGAAGCAGAGGAATATCTAAACTTAAAGTATAAAATTTATAAAGATTTGGCACAAATGAGAGCAGTTGACAATGTTACTTCAGAAAAACTTAATATTATTAATGGTTCAAATTTTACAAATTTTGAAGTTGCTGAAGACGAAGAAGATGACTTAGACGATGAGACTCATCTAATTGATATTTCAGCTAACATTGCTCTTCAGCCAATGCCATGGGGTTTTCAAGCGACTCCTGAATTTGTCGAGATATATGATGCGGTGCTATCTGAGATAAAATTAATAGTAAATAGGAATAATCAACCAGCTCTTTTTGAAGATTTTGAAGAAGATGTTTTGCCTGCTCCAAGTATTAAATTTTTATGTGGTTCAGATAAGACAAATTTGAAGATCTATAGTAAAGTTCCTATTCTTGAAAGCTCAAATTCGGAATTTAATTCTTTTATTTCATCAATGAGAGCATTAGATGTGAATTTTGAGGAATTGAGGGCAAAATGTGTAGAGGTTTTTTATAATAAGTCTGTAGAGGTTTTGTATAGTGGGGACTTATGGCTTGAAAAAGTATATAAATCTCCATGTTATATATCTCTTATACCTGAGGAGATATATAATAATAGTGAGTTCAAGAGTTCTTTAGTAGAGAAACTTAAAGGTGTTTTTGAAGGGAAACCTATTCGTCATTTTAATGATAAATTTGAAAAGTATTTTAACAGTAGTACTATGTCATGTCCTGAATATGTTGAGGCTTTTATTGGTTGGGTGGACTTTATGAAGATTCCAATTCCAAGCTCTTATCATAATGACAGTAAGCAAAAATCGTTAAGAAAATTACTACATAATGTAGTTAAACAGTTTCCAGAAGTGTATAACCTATTATTAGACGATGTTGGTGCTAGTGAGGTTTTTGAGAGAATTAATTATTTTTTAAGTGATGGAAGAATACAGCAAGCAGCACAACTATTGAATCAAATTGTTGGGAAGGAAGATTTTGAAAAGTATTATGCGATGGTAAGAAAGGCATATGTAGATAATTTAGATTATGATGCATGTCGTGCTTCTAATTTCCCAATAGAGTTTATGAAGGACGATTTTGTAAAAAAAGAAATGATCCAGTTTCTTCTTCAAAGTGGACTTAGTTATAAAGATATATCAGCTGATCATAATTTGGTATATTGCATAAGAAAGGTTGCCCTAAATTTAGGGTATTATGAAGAAAGGGAGCAACGAAAAGAGCAGGAAAATGTTGAGGCGAACTCAAATTGGTACAAGCTACATAAGGAATCAGTAAAATGAGAGTTAATTTTTTAATACTCTTTTTTATCTTTTCAGTGTGCTCATTTGCTCAGAACAAACCATTGTCCGACTTAGAAAAGCTTGATAATACAGTTAAGTTTATTACATCTGACTATTTACATCATGATTTAATTCCCCCATTTATAGATTTCTTCGAAGGAAGAGCAAATGAGCTTAAGGATCGAGCAAGAAAAGCCTATCAATATCGAGCAAAGAGAAAAATTTCAAATAAAAAATATAAGGTTGAAATAGTATATAAATATTATGTAGATATGTCTAATTCACTAAAAAGAATAAAAGCAATTCTGAAGGAAAAAGAGAGCAATGACTTAAGTGAAAAAGAGAAACTTACATTAAGTTCAGAATTAAAAAGAATGACTGAAATTCAAAAGAACTGTCCGTTCAGGCAGTAAGTAGTTGTATAATATTCATAATCGTTTAACTCAAAGGTATATTTATGAGAAGAAAAGTTTTCTTGCGTTGGTTGTTGTTGATTGTAGGATTAATTAACTTATTTGCAGTTATTTTTATCCTAGGTCTTCACACTGCAATTCTATCTACAGGGATTGGAACCGCAATTGTGTGTATTATATTGTGTTTATTCATTGTGGCTAGTTTTAAATCAGGCATTGACAGTTTTAAGTTATCAACAGGTATAGATAATATTAATAAGTCTAAGAAGGTGCTTGCAAAAGAACTAACTGAAGCCGAAAGAAAAGTCGCAATAATTGGCGAAGTGGATGCAAAGAATGAAGTTGTAGAATTGTTGCCATCATTAAAAAACAATTTATTGGTTAATAAATTCATTTCTGGATTATTTATGGGTTTAGGGATGATTGGTACTGTTTGCGGACTAATTTTAATGTTTTCAGGAATTGATCAGAATATTGATCCAGCAAATTATCAAGCAAACATTCAGTTGTTAAAGGTTGTTAGCGCTGGATTTGGTGTTGCTCTTTATACAACGTTGGTTGGTTTAGCTAGTAGCATCTTTTTGTCCATACAGGGATTCAATATTGAATTGGAGATAAAGAAAATTGAACAGTGAATTTCAATTATCGTATCTTGATCTTTTGATGAATTCATTAGCTTGTGTGACTGTGTTGTTTGCCATATCACTGCTAATTATTTCACCTTTCAAAAATCAAGATGGTTTAGAGCATAAAGCAGAGTTTATTATTTCTGTAGAGTGGGATTCAGAGTCATCTGATGATGTTGACTCATATATGGAAGACCCAAATGGAAACATTGTGTTCTTTAACCGAAGAGAGGATGGGTTAATGCACTTAGATAGGGATGATTTGGGAAAAAGAAATGATGTAGTTCCTAACAAAGGTGGCGAAGATGTAGTTTTTGATGAAAATATAGAGAATGTATCCATTAGGGCTATATTGCCTGGAGAATATGTCTTTAATGTACATATGTTTTCAAAAAATGACGAAGAGACAGAAACAGAAGTATCCGTAAAAATAATTAAGATTAACCCATCATTGAAAACGGTTGCATCTAAAAAAGTCATACTTAAAGAGACAGGAGATGAAGAAACTGTATTTAGGTTTACTGTCACTGATGATGGCGGGGTAATAAACATTTCTAATTTAGAAAAGAAATTTACAGATACTGTACATGGATATAGTTCTGAGGAGTATGAACAATGACACTAGAAACAGCTATGTTGCCAATATTTCTAACTGCAATTGCATTAGTTACATTATGGAATACAGTAGGAGCAAAAGGACACTGGTCTATAAAAGCCACAGTTATTGTGTTTGTATCTAGTTTATGCTTGTGGGTGTGGATCTCACTAGGAGCAATGATAGGTTGGCCAATCGATAAGGTGCCAGAAGGTACTTATGATGTGGAATGGATGAAAATTGTAGAACCTAATAAGGCTAGAGACATAAAGGGCGGAATATATGTTTGGATAAGTAATATGGATAGAATGGATCATCATGATTTATTTAAACAACAAGAACAACATATGTCTCAAAGAAAACCTAGAGCATATGGTCTTCCATATTCAAGAGAACTACATGAACAAGTAAGTGAGATTCTTAAAGAATTAAAGGGTGGAAATAAAGTAAGGGCAACAATAAAACCAAAAGAGAAAGGGAAAGGTGACCCAAGTGCTATTGAGCAAGATGCTGATATAAAATTTCATAAACTTCCACCATCAAAACCATCTAAGGGTTTTCAAATTCCAAGACCAAATCCCAGACAGCAACGACCAGTTCTGCCAAAAGGTCCACAAGCTTAATTTCATTATAATGAATATTTAGCAACATTTTGAGTTTTTAGACTTGAATATTCCAAATATATGCATTATAATGAATACAACTCTACAATAGGAGATAGGAAGATGAGCAACAAGATTATATTAGAATTAATCGCAGGAGAAGGCGGAGAAGATTCCAAACTTTTTCTAAAAGATATGGTAAAAATGTATGAAGGATACTGCAAGGCTGAAAATTTTAGCTTGGAGTGTCTTTAGCCAGTCAGTCTCATCATTTACTTTACTAG
>Ga0208299_1002442_pt1 | contig 12535 bp, 17 predicted proteins | sample 15_taG_FD_184089 | JGI IMG/M metagenome (GOLD analysis project Ga0208299, IMG submission 184089) | Marine viral communities from the Subarctic Pacific Ocean - 15_ETSP_OMZ_AT15312 metaG (SPAdes) (version 2) | ecosystem: Environmental > Aquatic > Marine > Oceanic | place: Pacific Ocean | collected...
GAGAATTTTTTATCTGTTGATGTTTTAGAAGCATGGAAATCGAGTAACGATCCTAAATATCTTGGTTTACTAGTATACATGGATCGAATACTATCACCACGAAAATATTAATATTTATAATAAAATATATTCTATGAATAATCCAATTGTAAAAGCTCTTATTAAAGAAGCAATCACCCAACGTATTAGCGAAATAGATAAAGCAGGAAACGAAGCCGCTGAAAACGCTAAACTAGCTAAGATAGAACAAGACGCTAAAAAGGTAGCTACCTTGAAAAGCATGTTAGGTAAAGAGATATTCAAAAAGTATATCGATGCTAAAGCATTAAAAGCTGTTGTAAAAGATTTAGACGGAAGCGCTCGCGAATTAAATAAAGCTAAAGTTAAATTAGAAAAGGAAAAAGAAAAGCGAGATAAAAAGGCCGCTAAGAAATAACAATTATCGGTGAATAAGTTATTCTGCACATTCGTTAGAAGGAGAGAACTTGAGGAAAAGGTAGAACGAATTGCTACTATTTATCCTATTCTTCATAACAAGATATTTGTTTTATCTATCACTGACCGAAGAGATCTAGCAGTTACTTATACACCCGATACAACCGAACGTCTTTCTATATCTGAAGACACAATATTAGTACACAGAAAAAAACATACTAATACGTTATATACAATAAATGCTATGAATTTAATCATCAAAATGAACAATAACGGTGTGTTAGATAAAACACACCAAGTAGATTGGGAATCATATAAAAATTCCATATTGTTGTCTAATGATGATGAGCTCAATAAGCTCCCCACAAAAGTATATAAGATAATTTCTTTGTAATTTTTCTGTAAGGAAATTTGGCTCCCCAAATCTCCTTTCGTACGTTTACATCTGTACATTAATTAATTAAACATTTATATAATATGAATTTAGACGCTATTACAAAACGTTTGAACCAACTCCAAAACAAAGGAGGTGGATCTAAAAAAAACAAGATAGACTACAGTACTATCTATTGGAAACCTAAATCAGGTAAACACGTTGTACGTATTGTCCCATCAAAATTTGATAAGGATTATCCGTTCCGTGAAGTATTTTTTCACTATGGACTAACTAGAGCACCTATTATGGCTCTGAATAATTTTGGTGAGAAAGACCCAGTCCAAGAATTTGCTTCTAAACTTTACAAGGAAGATGATAAGGAAAGCAAAGACATGGCTAAAAAGTTGTTTCCTAAAATGAGAATATTTGCCCCAGTACTTGTACGTGGTGAAGAAGAAAAAGGCGTTCGTCTTTGGGAATTTGGAAAACAAGTATATCAAGAACTACTTAGCATGGCTGAGGATGAGGATATAGGTGATTTTACTGATTTGCTTGAAGGACGTGATATGTTAGTTACTAAGAAAACACCTGAAGAAGAAGGTAACTTATATGGTAGTGTATCAATTAGACCACGTACTAAAGTTACACCGTTAACAGAAGATGATGAATTAGTTGAAGGTTATCTTAATGAACAACCTGATATTTTTACATTATATAAGCGTTACGATTTTAATTCACTTAAGGAAGTACTTCAATCATGGTTAAAACCTGAAGAAGAAGAAGAAACTACACCTCCTGTTGCTGAAGAATCAACCAATTACACATTAAATGGAGCTGCTAATAAAACAAGCAAATCTGATGAATTTGATGAAATATTTGGAGATGATAAATCAGATGATGGTGAAGATGATCTACCATTTTAATTAAAATAAAACATGGCTAAAAAGAAAAGTACAGCAGAAGCCGCTTCTGCAGGGATAAAGTCCTCAAGTAAAAATTTCGATCTAAAGAAATTTAAAAAGTCAAAGTACTTATCTGGATCTAGCGTTAAGTTTAAACCCCAATCATGGATACCAGCGTCTGAGGCATTACAAGAAATTTTGTCTCTACCTGGTATTCCCCACGGGCATATTACACTTATACGCGGACATTCCGATACAGGAAAAACCACTCAACTTCTAGAAGTAGCAGTTGAAGCTCAAAAGAAAGGCATTATGCCCGTTTTCATCATCACTGAGATGAAATGGAATTGGGATCACGCCCTTCAAATGGGGCTGCAAGTTGATGAAGTTGTTGATGAAACTACTGGAGAAATTGTGGATTATGATGGGTTCTTTATTTATGCTGATAGAGGTAACCTAAATACAATTGAAGATGTAGCATCATTTATTTTAGATTTATTAGATGAACAAAAGAAAGGTAATTTACCTTATGATCTATGTTTCTTATGGGACTCTATTGGATCCGTTCCATGTGAGATGAGTATTAAATCAAATAAAAACTCAAATGAGTGGAATGCTGGTGCTATGTCAGTGCAATTTGGTGGACAAGTAAATCAACGTATCTTGTTATCACGTAAAGCATCATATCCTTATACTAATTCATTAGTAGCTATTAATAAGATTTGGACATTAAAGCCTGGTTCACCTATGGAACTTCCAAAGATGAAAAATAAAGGTGGTGAAACTATGTTTTTTGATGCTACATTGATTGTAACTTATGGTAACATCACTAACGCAGGTACCTCAAAACTTAATGCTACTAAAGAAGGTAAAAAGGTAGAATTTGCTAAACGTACTAAAGTCCAAGTAGAAAAGAACCATATCAATGGTATTACTACTACAGGAAGAATTATTATGACTCCTCATGGATTTATTGAAAATGATCCTAAAGCTATTAATGCTTATAAAGCTGAACATTCACATGAATGGCTTAAAGTATTAGGAGGTGATGAAGATTCTATTGAAATTACAGAAGAACCAGAAATAGGAGAAGATATTCAAAACACACCAGATAACCCATTTAATGAATAAAAAAGATTTCACAAGTATACTCGATAGTGTAAAAGACGATGCTATAGGAGAACATAAAAATAGTAGAGTTTTAGTTATAGACTCTATGAATACATTTTTAAGATGTTTTTGTGTTGTAAATGTTATGAATGTTAATGGCCACCATGTTGGTGGAATGACCGGATTTTTAAAATCTATAGGTTATGCTATTAAATTAATACAACCTACAAGAGTTATACTTGTGTTTGATGGGATTGGAGGTTCTAATAATAGAAAGAATCTTTATCCCGATTATAAAGGGAATAGAAACATTAAAAGAGTTACTAATTGGGATGGTTTTGATTCTAAAGAAGAAGAGTCTGAATCTATGTCTGCCCAAATGACCCGTTTAATTAATTACCTTGAAGAATTACCTTTGGATATGGTGGTTATCGATAAAGTAGAAGCTGATGATGTAATGGCGTATATTACCCATAAATTAAAAGCCGATGATAATCATATTACTCTAATGTCCTCAGATCAGGACTTTCTCCAATTGGTAGCTCCTAATGTTTCTGTATATGCTCCTACTAAAAAGAAGTTTTATACACCTGAAAAAGTAAAAGACGAATTTGGTGTGTCTTCTACTAATTTTCTCATTAAAAAAATATTAATGGGAGATAAATCTGATAATGTACCTGGGGTAAAGGGACTAGGACCTAAAAAGTTACTAAAACTCTTCCCTGAGTTATCAGATAATGAATCAGTTACAATGCAAGAAATTCATAATAAATGCTTGGAAAACCAAGAAGAATTATTACCTTCACGTATTGTAAATTTTAAATACCAACTAGATATAAATTCACTATTAATGGATTTACACAATCCAAATATTCCTGAAACTGATAAGTTTGAAATCGATGAAATAGTAGAAGGACCTACTAATAAATTAAATACAGGAGCATTTGTTAAAATGTGTGATGAAGATAAATTACAAAAAATATTTCCTAATGTTGAATCATGGTTATCTAATTGTTTTATGAATTTAAATCGTTATGCTAAAAAATAAATTATATGACAACATTATCAAGTCTTAACCAGTATGGGAATAGCTTCCAAACTAAAGTAATAGCTTCCCTACTAACCAATGACAAGTTTTTAAAAATAGTAAATGACGTAATTACCCCTGATTATTTTGATTCACAATCCCATAAGTGGATTATTGACGAAATATTAAAATACTATAAAGAATATCATACTACTCCTACTATGGAAATCCTCCAAGTAGAGATGAAAAAATTAGAACATGATATTCTAAAAATCGCTATTAAAGAACAATTAAGAGAATCTTATAATGCACCAACAGAAGATAAAGAATATGTTGAAGATGAATTCTCAAAATTCTGTAAGAACCAATCCCTAAAATCAGCTCTACTAACATCAGTAGATTTATTAAATGCCGGTTCCTTTGATGATATTAGAAATTTAATTAACGAAGCTTTACAAGCAGGTAAAGAAAAAGATTTAGGACACGAATATCTAAAAGATATAGAAACTAGATATAGAATAGAAACAAGAAATCCAATTCCTACTCCATGGAGTCATATTAATGAATTAACACAAAAAGGATTAGGTGGTGGTGATTTAGGTCTAATATTTGGTAACCCTGGAGGTGGTAAATCTTGGTTGTTAGTTGCTATAGGAGCACACGCTGCTACGTTAGGTTACAATGTATTACATTATACCTTAGAATTGAGCGAGGCCTACGTGGGATTAAGATATGACGCGTTTTTCTCCGGCATTGACTTTGATAAAATAATCAAAAATAGAGAACAAGTAGAACAATCATTAGACAAAGTAAAAGGAAATATTGTAATTAAAGAATTTCCTATGTATAAAGCTTCAATGACTACATTAGAATCTCATTACAATCAGTGTGTTGATGAAGGTTTAGAACCTGATATTATTCTTATTGACTATGTTGATTTATTAGGATCACCTAGATCACGCAATGATAGAAAACAAGAAATTGATGATAATTATGCAGCTGCTAAAGGATGGGCACGTGAAATAAATAAACCTGTATGGACTCCATCTCAAGTAAATAGAGCAGGAGCTAAAGATGAAGTGATTGAAGGTGATAAAGCAGCTGGATCTTATGATAAAATGATGATCGCTGATTTCGCTCTTTCACTCTCAAGAATGAAAAAAGATAAAGTAAACAATGGTGGTAGAATTCATGTTATGAAAAATAGATTTGGGATGGATGGTATGACATATAAAGTAAATATGGACACAGCAACTGGTCATACAGAACTACTAACATCATATGAAGATGCTGAGGATTTAGAATTTTCAGATGCATCAGCTCCTAAACCTACTTTTAACACTCAAAACCAATTTAATAAAAAGGATCTTCAATCTAAATTCTTTGATTTAATTAAAAATGAGTAACATATATTATATTTATTGATATCTAATATTATAAAGTTATTAATCTCAAAATCCAAATCCAAATATGAACATCACACAAGAAATTCTATCAGACATTGTAGTTTATAACAAATATGCAAAATATGTTCCTAAAAAACAAAGAAGAGAAACTTGGAAAGAACTAGTTACCAGGAACAAGAAAATGCATCAAGAAAAATACCCTCAATTAAAAGAAGAAATTGATGAGGTTTATAAAATGGTGTATGATAAAAAAGTTTTACCATCAATGCGTAGTTTACAATTTGCAGGAAAACCCATTGATATAAATAATTCTAGAATATTTAATTGTTCATTTTTACCTATTGATGATTGGAGATCGTTTGGTGAAGTAATGTTTTTATTGTTGTCGGGTTGTGGTGTTGGATATAGTGTTCAAAACCACCAAATAGAAAAATTACCAGAAATTCGAATCCCTAAGAAAACAAGAAGATTTTTAGTGGGAGACTCAATAGAAGGTTGGGCTGACTCAATTAAAGTTCTAATGAAGTCCTATTTTGGAATGTCTACATCAAGACCTGTTTTTGACTTTCGTGATATACGACCAAAAGGAGCTGAATTAATTACTGTAGGAGGTAAAGCACCTGGACCTGAACCTCTAAAAGAATGTCTATTTCAAATCCAAAAAGTATTAGATAGAAAAGAAGATGGATCTCAATTAAAAGCTATAGAAGCCCATGACATTATATGCCATATTGCAGATGCTGTATTATCTGGTGGTATTCGTAGAGCAGCATTAATTTCTTTATTTGATTTGCATGATAATGAAATGTTAATGTGCAAACATAACTCTTGGTGGGAGTTAAACCCACAAAGAGGTAGAGCTAATAATTCAGCCGTAGTTATCCGTTCAAAAGTTAGAAAGAAAGACTTTTTTACACTATGGGAAAAAATAGTAGCAAGCAATTCAGGAGAACCAGGAATATATTTCAGTAATGACAAAGATTGGGGAACTAATCCTTGTTGTGAGATTGCACTAAGACCATTTCAGTTTTGTAATTTGACTGAAATTAATGTATCTAATGTAGAATCTCAAGAAGATTTAAATAAAAGGGTAAAAGCTGGTGCCTTTTTAGGAACATTACAAGCTTCTTACACAGATTTCCATTATCTTCGAGATGTTTGGAAAAGAACCACGGAAAAGGACGCACTTGTTGGGGTTGGGATGACTGGAATTGCAAGTGGGGCTATTTTAGATTTAGATTTAGATGAAGCTGCTCAAGAAGCTAAAAAAACAAATGAAGAAATTGCAAAAATATTAGGAATAAACAAAGCAGCTCGTGTAACTACAGTAAAACCATCAGGAACTAGTTCATTAGTTTTGGGAACATCATCAGGTATTCATGCTTGGCATAACGATTTCTACATTAGACGCATGAGGCTAGGAAAAAATGAAGCCCTTTACCATTATTTAGTAAAAAACCACCCAGAATTAGTAGAAGATGATTTCTTTAAACCAAACATCCAAGCTATCATTTCTGTCCCCCAAAGATCACCAGAAGGCGCAATATATAGAACAGAAAGTGCATTAGATTTGTTAGAAAGAACTAAAAAACTTAATTTAGAATGGGTAAAATCAGGCCATAGAAAAGGAGCAAACACCAATAATGTATCCACTACAGTTTCTGTTAAAGAAGATGAATGGGATTCTGTAGGAGAATGGATGTGGAAGAATAAAAACACATTTAATGGTTTAGCTGTTTTACCTTACGATAATGGAACATATACACAAGCACCTTTTGAAGATATAACAGAGGAAAAATTTAATGAAATGGCTCAGTATCTCCATTCTATAGATTTAAAACAAATAATAGAAACATCAGACGAAACAGATTTAAAAGATCAAGCAGCGTGTGCTGGTGGTGCTTGTGAGATAGTATAAATTTTAATAAAGGACTTGGTTTCCCCAATTCCTTTTTTTATATTCATATAAACAATAAAAGTTATAAAATGGCAAGATATATTTCAACAAAATTATTTGAAAATTACTCAGTCGCATTGCGACAATGGAAAGCATCCCACTCACATTGTGAATTATTACATGGTTATGCTTTAAAATTTAAAGTATGGTTTGCATCCAATGAACCTGATATTACTCAACAATTAGATGATATGAATTGGATTGTTGATTATGGTGGTTTTAAAACACCCCCTAAAGGTAATGGATTAAAAGATTGGATGAATCATATGTGGGACCACACAATGTTAATCCAAGAAGATGACCCATACAGAGACATATTTGAACAAATGGGGCAAATGGGATTAGCTAAAGTGCATTTCCTAGAAAAAATGGGTGCTGAATCATGTGCTAAAATGGTATTTGATCACTTTAACGAAGTTTTATCTAAAACAGATGCTGGTCGATGCAAAGTAATTAAAGTAGAATGTTGGGAAAATGATAAGAACTCCTCTATTTACAAAGAATGATGAAAATTTCACATGAAGTACCATTATGTTTATTAGATGACAACCTAGAATGGTCAGATTATCAGTATTGTTTACCCCATTTAATTGACAAATATCCTCAATATAAAGAGCATTTTGTAAATTATGCTCGTAATGGTGGGTTTGTTATTATGGATAATGGATTATTCGAAGGTGTAGAACATACTGAGCAAGATCTTATTAAAAAAATTAACTTAGTAAAACCAGATATTTTTATTGTTCCTGATGCTTGGAGTGACTCTCTTGTAACTTATAGAAATGCTAAGTATTGGAAAGAAACATTAAAACATTTTCTACATGAAAAAACAGAATTAATGGCTGTACTCCAGTTTAATGATTATGGAGAAGCTGTTGGTTCATATACTAGATTAAAAGATTTAGGTTATACTCATATAGCATTTAATCATGGATCTAATGGTTACCTTAAAATGTTCCCTCATAAGAATAAATTAGTATCACAAATGATGGGACGTATTTTACTCATCAATAAAATGGTAGAATCAGGCATTATATGGGAAACAAGTTATCATCATTTATTAGGATGTTCATTACCTGAAGAATTCCAATACTATCAAGGATATGATTTTCTAAAATCATTAGATACATCACATCCTATAATCCTTTCTTACGAAAAACTTTGCTATACCGAAAGAAATTCGTATATTAAATCAACCACAAAAATAATTGACGTTATGGAAGAACCATATAGTGAATTTTCGATGTGGATAAACGCAAACGTAGATTTATTTAGAAAATATATAAAATGACACAATTAAAAATTCCATTTATGAAACAAGCAGTATTATCACTCTCGGGTGGTATGGATAGCAGTACATTGCTACTTCACCTATTAAAAGAAGGTTATGATGTAACCGCAATTTCATTTGACTATGGTCAAAAACATAGAGTTGAACTTGAAAGAGCACAACAATTAGTTGATTATCTTAATCAAGAACAAGATTACCAAACATCATATATTGAACCTAAATTTAATAAGATTAATTATCAAGTAATTAAATTAGATGGACTTACCCCATTACTTAATTCAGCATTAGTAGAAGGTGGTGATGATGTACCTGAAGGACATTATGAAAATGAAAATATGAAAGATACGGTTGTACCTAATCGTAATAAAATATTTAGCAGTATTGTTCAAGCAGTAGCATTAAGTAAAGCAACTCAAAATGGTTCACCATGTGATATAGCATTAGGTATTCATGCTGGTGACCATGCTATTTATCCTGATTGTAGACAAGAATTCCGTGATGCTGATATGGTAGCATTTAGAGAAGGAAATTGGGATAATGAATTAGTTAATTTTTACACTCCATACCTTGATACTGATAAATTAGGTATATTAAAAGATGGAGCTGTATGTTGTGAAGTACTAGGATTGGATTTTGATGAAGTATATAAAAGAACAAATACATCTTACAAACCATACCCATCAGGAAACAGCGATTATAAATCAGCATCATCTGTTGAACGTATTGAAGCATTTATTGATCTAGGACGTAAAGACCCAGTCCAATACGAGGATGAAACCGGTGAAGTTACTTGGGAAGTAGCTAAAGATCATGTTAAAAAAGTATTAGTAACTGGATGATAGAATTTATTAAACATTTAACAGGAGTATGTGGTGAACCACATTTTTCCTTATTACATTTTCTTACCTTTGGTGGTACGTTTTGTACAACTTATGGATTTTTAAAAATTAAAGATTGGATTTATGACAAAAATAACAAAAAATAGTTTATTACTATCTGAAGACTTTTATAGTATACAAGGTGAAGGTATTACTACCGGGTACCCATCATACTTTATTAGATTAGCTAATTGTAATTTAACTTGTGGTGCAACACCTAAATTCGTCAATAAGTTTAAAAAACAAGAAAGAGATGATACCGCAGGTTCATTTCGTGGTGATTTAGAAGCTGAAGGTAAAGCTACATGGACTTGTGATTCTATACCAGAATGGGCTAAAGGTGAAAATATGGGTTATGCTTATTTTATTGATCGTTGGATTAACCAAGATATATTAAAAGATGTAGCATCTGGTTTGATTCATATCATTTGGACAGGTGGTGAACCTTGTATTCCAATGCATCAATTAGCTATTGATGGGTTTATGAAATATTTTGAATCTTATTGTGAAAAAAATGATATTGCTTTTACCCCATATTGTGAAGTAGAAACTAATGGGACTGTAGTTATATCACCTCAATTAGGAAGATGGATTGACCAAGTAAATTGTTCCCCAAAACTATCAAATTCAGGTATGAGTGTTAAACAACGCATTAACGAAAATGCATTGATGTCAATTCGTAGTCAAGAAAAATATCAATTTAAATTTGTTGTATCTAATGAAGATGATATTAAAGAAATGTTTGATACCTTTATTAATCCCCTTCAAATTCCATTAACAAACGTATGTTGTATGCCTGGAATGGATTCAAGGAAGAATTTCCATGAACGAACTAAATGGGTAATGGAAATGGGTATTAAATATAAATTCATCTCATTATCTCGAATGCATATTAGTGCTTGGGATCAAACAACAGGAGTATAATGGAAAAAGTCAATTTAATATTATTGTTATTGTTTTTAAACGTTGCAATCAGTATACATACATTATATAAATTACAATCAGTAAAAAGAGAGGTTGACGGGATTTGGGATCAAATCCACATTCTTACAAAAACAATAGCAAAAAAACTTGGAGAATTAAAATCTCTTACTTATATTAATACAAATAAAAAGAAAAATAAATGAATAAACAACTAGTAAATAAAGCTAACGGAAATATCCCACGCAGTGAAAAAGAGGTTGGTAAAATGATCAATGAAGCCTCTAAACATTATGGTAAATTCCTTACAGCATTAGGTTTTGACTATATGGCTGACCGCCAAACTGTAGACACACCTAAACGAGTAGCTAAAGCATGGCTTAAAGATTTGATTGTAGGATCAGTATCTGAAAGCCCTGGTATGACCATTTTTCCTAATGATGAAGGTTATAAAGGTGTTGTTATACAAACAGGCATTAGAGTAAATAGTTTATGTGCTCACCATAATTTACCATTTACTGGTTGGGCTTCAGTTGCTTATATTCCTGATGAATATGTTATTGGATTATCTAAATTAAATCGTGTTGTTGAATGGTTTGCTCGTAGACCACAAATGCAGGAATCATTAACTCAACAAGTACATGATTACTTAAAAACTAACCTTAAATGCGAATCAGTAGCAATATCAGTATCTTCAAAACATACTTGCTGTGGATTACGAGGTATCAAACATCCTGAATCAGTAATGACTACTAATAGTTTTTCAGGCAAATTTATGGAACCTAATAATCTAGTTAGAGAAGAATTTATGCATGCTATTAATAAAAACGGAAATAATTTTTAAAATCAAATAAATATGTTTTACGAAGTACAAGTTGAAGTATTGACCGAATCAGATACAGGTCGCCTTAAAAAAATTAAAGAATATTATCTAGTACAAGCAGTAAGTGTTACTGATGCTGAAGCTAAGATGTATAAAGAATTTGAAAACGAACAAAATGATTGGGACGTTAAAATGGTAAAAGAATCTAAAATTTTAAGAGTAGTAGGTAATGAATAAAGAAAATTATTACATTGAACAAGTAGAACACTTTAATAATGTGTTTGGTAAATTAAATAATAAAGTACCAACCCTAGTTAATGAAAAGGAAGCAAATTTTATATATGATTTCATCCTTGAAGAATTAGATGAATATAAAGAAGCGTATGAAAAAGGTGATATGGTAGGTATTGCTGATGCTTTTGGAGATATTATGTATGTACTATCTGCTGGTATTCTTGCATTTGGAGTAAAGGATAAATTTAAAGAAATATATGATGAAATCCAAGCATCAAATATGTCTAAATCTTGTGATACTGAAGAAGATGCTAAACAAACATGCTCATCAATCACTACAATCAAAGGTATTGAAACCCACTATGAAAAAGTAGGTGATAAATACATTGTATATAGATCATCGGATCGCAAAGTACAAAAAAACATTAAATATTTTAGACCAAATCTTAAACAATTCTTCAATGATGAAGATTTAAAGAGAACAAGTAATGACACAAAAATCGGACAACCAGTTAACTCCTGATGAGTTACTAAAACAAAGTATTATTAAAGTAAAAGATATAGATATGGATTTAGTTCCTTATTCTATTGCTTTACAAGCTTTAACAATGGAAAAAGCAAATAAAGTAATGGGGGAAGTAGCAGGTCAGCTATCTCAATTATCTAATATTGAATCTGAATTAAATAGTTTATTAAAGCAGTACGAGAAAAAGAAATAAATGTATCAAGCTTGTTATTATTCCTTTAAGGATTATAAGTATCATCTTCGCGACGATGAAAATGGATGGCACCATTTTAGTTATAAACCTACCTATTATCAAGAAGACCCTAACGGGTCTTTCTTGACATTAGATGGTAAAAATGTATCCCCAACTAAAAAATATAATAAAGAAGATAGATTTTTATATGAAAAAGATGTAGATAAAGTTGCTCGTGTATTAGTAGATTTGTATTATGAAGATGATGAACCACCTAAATACCACAATGTTGTTTATTTTGACGTTGAGTGTGAGATTGTAGGTGCTCTTACTCCTTATAATATTGAAAATGCAATAGCTAAAATGACATCATTATCATTATATGATGTTAATACTAAAACTTACTATTGTTGGATTGTTGACCATAAAAATCAACTCACTGAAACTAAGAAAGGTAACCAGTGGATTATTCCTTGT
>Ga0208299_1002445_pt1 | contig 12528 bp, 24 predicted proteins | sample 15_taG_FD_184089 | JGI IMG/M metagenome (GOLD analysis project Ga0208299, IMG submission 184089) | Marine viral communities from the Subarctic Pacific Ocean - 15_ETSP_OMZ_AT15312 metaG (SPAdes) (version 2) | ecosystem: Environmental > Aquatic > Marine > Oceanic | place: Pacific Ocean | collected...
TCCGACGAAATTTGTCATTGAACAACTCTCGGAAGGCAACCGAGTCTGGATCGTCTTCCATCTTGTCAAGAGTGGCGCGGATGTGTTCTAATTCATCCTCTTCAAGCTCTTGTATAAGCGTATTTTCAACAATTGTGCGCTTTTTCGACTCATCAATGCGTAATTTAGGGCTTTTTTTGCCAATTCTAATTTTAAGTGCCATTAATTTGTGCCCTATCTGATTAATCTAGATGAATCTGTGATTTCTTCGTTGAATTCTTCCCTTAATCTAATCAAGGGATTGAAAGCGCCCTTTTTTCTATCAAGAATCAAGGACCCTTGGGGTCTTACAAGCTCACCAGCAACGTCCACACCTTCAAAATCGATTTCAGTCCGAGCCCGATAACGAATTTCAACATCCCCAGATGCTTCAGGGGGGTCTGCATGCGCAAATCCACTAAAAAAGGCAACGACCAATAGTAAAAATCTCATTTTTTGTATTCCTTGTAAATTTCTAACGCTTCTTCCAATAAATAGATTGGTATTTCGCTATTATCCAATCCTTTTATCTCTTTAATAGTCGCCCATTTATAATCATCATGCTCAATAATGCTAGTTTTTGGGTTAGGTACGTCAATCTTCACCTCGCCCTCCCATTCCAAAGCCAGATAATAATACTTTTCAGGCTTTGGCATACCAATATACTGCAGATCCGAAAGCTTAGCGTCCAAACCGGTCTCCTCACGGAGTTCTCTCTGCGCACCAGCTATATAAGATGCATCAGACTTCTCCACTTTCCCCCCAGGAATGGTCCATTGCCCAACTCTTTCATCAACATTAGACCTTCGCAATAGTAAAAACCTATCTCTAGAGTCAATACAAACAACAATTCCTGCTACTGGGGGACGTTTTATCAGTATTTTCACCGGCATGCACGAAAAGTACCTTCAGGAACCGACGTGCAAACGCTCATAAGCGCATTTCTTAAATTAAGGTTTTGTATGGGGGACACCCATACCATACTGGGGATCGAACTTCCGTCTCTTCCATTGTCAATTCCCCACAAAATGCCTACAATCTCACCGTCGCTGTTGTAAATCGACGACCCGGAGCAGCCGAAGTAGCCAAATGTGTGAAGCATGATGTTGACATTGCCATTTCTGCGCGTCTCAAACCCCGCTACGCGTCCTCTAAATGACATTAGGCTATGGAAGGATGGGTATCCAGAATAAGTAATCTCAGTGCCAACTGGGGCAATCTCTCGGCTTGGGTTCCATCTGATGGCGCCATTTGGAAACGGTACCCTAACCCATAGAACTGCTATGTCTTGTTCATCGTTTGAGTAGATTAGATAGGCTTCGCCCATAGCGTGTCCACGGATGATCCTGTACGCTGTTCCAACTGGTTCGTCCGCAACATGCTGTGCCGTCAGAATCAATTGCATGTCATGATACTGCACCAGCGAGCCGCTTCCGTGTCCCCCGCCGGCTGTGATTACTCTAACTGCAGCTCCTCTTACTTTGGTTTCGAGGCTTGACATGTTGGAGCTAATTTCGACTGTGCGTGGCAGGTCATTAACTGCTGCGCTGGGGTCGTTAGCTTGTGCGGTGGGCAAGAGGAAGAGGGCTAAAAACAAAAAGCTTAAAATTTTCATAACGGGATCCTTATTATTATGTACATAATAAATAGTGTGTCCCGGACAGACCCTTTAAAAAACTATCAACATAAGGGCTGTTATTAATCTCTCTTAACAGAGCACCACTCATAGGTACCTGCAACTATTGATAATTTCATTCCCTCTTCTTCAAGATAATCAGCAGGTCTTAGATGCGGGTCTCCGTTTTCAAACCACCTTATCTCCCAGACATAGACGTCATCGTATTCTATACTAATGTGGCGCACCTTCTTTATAAGCGTCCCGGCATAATCGGTAATCAGATCCACAATAACATCTCCAACATTCAAGTGGATGTGCTCTGTTAGGTCTCTCAGTTGTTCAAGTTCGGCGCTCATGGGCATACACCCATTGTCCGCGACGGCTTGTGCTCGAAACTACCAGCTTCTATTATGTTTATAAGCCCAATTTCCGTCCAAGACTGATAGGCATCTCCGGCGGGGATCTTTTCTCCGACCCAAAACACACGCCAGCACTTAATTCTGAGATGCCCTTCCTTAGAATAGTCCTCAATCTCAACCAAGAACCCCACGACCCCGTTGATGTGGTCAATGATAAGATCACCGACTGATAATGTTATTGTGCTTGCCTGCATGCTTATAAATAGAACAGCACACAGCGGTCACGACAGGATTAATTAACCTGATACCTCAAACGGCGGTTATTCAAGCATGCCCGCACATAATCTTTGTAATTTGCAACATCAATAGTAGACATTTCCGGAATCTGACATGTTCCATTTGGCATAAAAACGATGTCGGCTAAAGTTGTCCCTTCAGTAAGGGCATCCACTCTTAAAGCGTCATATAGAGTCGTCTCTTCACTCCACGTGGACTGAAGGCTGCGACCAGAGAAGTCTACAGAGTATAGTCCCAACCCGGCAACAACCGACGCGCCAAAGATAAAATGTTTAGAGTTCATTTCTCAAATCTCCCAGTTAAATAACCTAAGTAGTTGACTATAAAACCACTGTCTCATAGTGCCCAAAATTTTTCCATTTAATCCATTTGTTGCAACCGAATTTAGGGAATCCAACACACATTGTGCCAGAAGCCTTATCTATTCGAATGACATAACCAAGTGACATGTCGTTCTCAGACAGATCCCTTATTAAGCATCCAACAGTTGCATCAGGGTATAATCCCCCAATCGTATAATCTGCGCTAAAATTTTCCATAAGACCAGCATCATCTAATGCCGGCATCCCAAATGTTGAAGTCATATCTTGTTCTAAACCTTGATCCTGTCGATGATATAAGGATGATGCATCGACAGATCCTTATAGAGCTTTTTAATAATTGTTTTGGAGATCTCGCCGATCTCCTCCTTTGTTGCTTTGTTTTTAAGAGCCTTCGCAACTTCCTCTTTAACAGCCTTAGATAGTTCCGCTTTAAGTTTTTTGTCAATTTCCTTTCCAGCGATTCGCTTTATCTCGGCTTTGTCAGCTTTTGAAAGCTCCTCAGTCACCAAGGTTCTGATCTTTTGCATTGTTAGTTTACTGCTCATACCATAAATAGTTTGCTTTTGCTGATTAGCTCGCACTATTATGAAGAATTTTGTGCCTCATCATTGGTAGAACCACCATTTTTTGGAGAGATCAGCTTTAACTCAGTACAGTGACACCAAACAAGGCTCTTTCTATCAAAAAGGTAAACCCGGTACTGATCGCGAATGTAGGAGATGTAAGCATCATCTGGGAGCACATCGATAACAGCCGGCGAGATGAGATCCGCAGCAAACTTTTGACTGCCTTGCGACACAACTATCGCCAATGAGCTTTCCGTCACAATCCCATGAGGGTCGCAACCATACCAACGCACGAGGTCACCAATACTAAAATCACGTAGTTCCATTATCTTATAATAACATACTCGCTGTAACTTGTCAACAAGGAGCCGCATAAACCTAGCAAAGGCTATGGATCAGCAAAGTATCCTTCGCGGTACCACGTGATCTCCACCACCCCGTCGTTCCTCCTGTAACAATCCCCTTCCCAGAAGCAGAAGTATAGTCGCTGCCCGCGCGTGAAGGACCTCGTGGCGCTAGGGGACTTCGTGCATCGTGCCCATCCCGTTGATGACATGCACCTCCACTCAATGGCTGCTCCACATGCGGGGCACAACAATACGTTCTCATCACCAACTATAGAAACAAGTCTGCATTTTACGCGTGTTAGTTTGCCCTCTCCCACATAGTAGATAGGGGTGCCAAAATGAAAAGCCTTCCTTCGCGGTGGTTATGCGCCGATCATTCTCAAACCGCTTAGCATTTGCTTAATGCTGGCATCAACAATACCCTCATCAACATCGCTCCCACCGGTGCTAGCTTTAATCGTTGCAATCACAACGTCTTTAATCGACTGCTGTAACCCTTCATTCTCCGCTACTTCACCCACTCCCCCCTCGGAGATCCCCTGCATCGACTCTTTCTTTACTTCGTCTTTGCAATCTTCATAGCGCTTTTCGGCTGCGTCAGACCATTCACTTCGCTTACTATTGCCGGCAGTCTTGGCAATCGATGCAGTGCAGATGGCATACTCGTTGCCTTTCTCTGCTAGCATGTCCTTGACTGCTTCCTCTATTACTTCGTGTAACTGTTGTACTGTAATCTTCGTGGCTTTCATTGCGGCTGTCTCCTTTCTCGTCTCTAAACCTAAATAGTGCGGTCAAAACGGTTAACTCTTGGCTTTTTTATTCTGGGAATTTTTAGCCGTGCTACTGAACGTACTTAGTCGCCCTGATACGTATAATACTTATATGGAACCTATATTCCGATAGGGGGGAGGAGGGGGGTATAAACACTTGCAATCATTAAGGTTTTCGAAAGCTTTAAAGTATTAATGTTTTATGTTTATTTATTAATGTTTATAATAAGTATTACCCTCAAGCAATTAATGTTTATGTTGATACGTTATTAGTTCTATTAATAGTATTATTATTTGTATTGCTCTCGCACATTAAAAGTCTATTGGGTCATGTGATGGTGGTGCTGTGCGTTTCCCTAGCAAGTAAGGGATGCAAGCGATGTATACCATGCCGAAGATTGCAACTGTCGCAAGTGCTGTAGTTGAATGGTCTATGGGTTTATGTATTAATCTTTTTATTCTCTGTCGCATGTTTATCCTCCTGTTGGATAAGTTTATTATTTTATTTATTGCTCTCGGCCCTTTCACCGTATACAATGTGATACGTTTTAAATGTTTTTATTTATTGATGTGTGGGTGAATACATTTTAATACGGTTATTGATGGCATTGTGGGTGGATAGCTTTTGATACGGCGAGATCATAGTGTATACTTTTAGTCCCTATAAGGCAAAGGTTAACTAAGTACGCGAGATCATTACAGTTTAAAAATACGTTAATTCTCGCGAGATCAATAAAAGTATTAGTAAATACCAGCACAACGCCAGCAAATCGTCAGCATGCCGTCAATCCCCACCGCATTGCTAGCATTGTCCACGACATGCACACAGCATTGCACACGACACTGACGGCGATACTTTAATACATTAAATACATTTAATAAGGCGTTTGCGTGATGCATTTAATACTTATAATGCAGTGAATAATGTGCTTGCAATTGGTTGCTCGTGATGGTACTAAGACCCTAAAACCGCACACCATCATTCCACCGCAGCTTTATCGACACTATCGGTACTAATACATTAAACTATCAATACAGTTTATGCCTTTAGCCCCACAGGATCCCACGACACTCCACAACACACCACTTTGACCCACAGCATACCCACCGCATTATAATACAATAATACAATAAGAAAAGCTAAGGTAACTGAGGAGGGAATCGAACCCTCATACTCATAATGGAGCGAGAGATTTTAAGTCTCTTGTGTCTACCGATTCCACCACTCAGTCTTTATAGATGATTTGTTTATTCATTTACTTATAATAAGGAATAATACAATACCCAATAGTATTAACATTCTGTAACCTTTTATTAATCTTTTTTGTTTAACTCTCGCTCATTAATCCAACTCCACCTCCGTCTTGTGATTAAATAATCTTTATTGCTCTCGTTATTATATGCCTCGACTTCAAAGCGGTTGTGCAGGTAGGCTAGCATGCCGTTCCTGTACTTCATGAAGCCCACGGCATAGAACAAGAGGTATAACAACCACTGCCCAACAAACAGCAGTTCTAGCTGTTGCTGATAGTGTATTGTCTCATGTATCTTATCTGTCTCGCTCAGTGTTCCCTTGCACCATACAAACGGCCCTATGCTTATCGCCCATATGTTAATGGGCGCAATCTTGGATAGGATTGTGGGCAATCTGCTGTTCTCGAAGAACCATGGCTTCCAATGTTTCATCGGCTGGATACCAATCCTGCTTCTGCTAGTATCTCGTTGGCTTCAATCAAGCACTGTGTTAGCTCTTGGCTACCCTCTACGGTATTGCACCGAGCCATGTTTATCATAGCGTTTGTGTACTCTCTTAAGAATCCAAGTCTCTGAGCTTTCTTGTCTCCAATCTCTTCTCTTACTCTGTCGATGTCGATTAACTTTATCATGTTTGGCTCTCCATTATTTATGTGTTCTCGTGACTTGCGGCGGTTAGCGGAATAACACCTTCGGGCACCTCTCCGCTTACCATGCCTCCGTGCTTCGCTAGCACGTTGGTAACGACCTGAACAGGAACCCATGCGTATACGCCTTTTGTCATGTCCTCGGTATTGCTGTCACCATCAAAATAAGGCTCTAGTAAATAGTCTCCGCATGATGGAAACCCTACTTCAACCCTTGAGTATGGCCCTGTCCTCTCGCGTGGCTCGCAATAGCTGGAAATCCCCGCTTGTACGCTCATGCTGAAGCCATCGGCGCACCTTACGCGCTCGTAGTGCTTGCCAAACTGGGCTTCTAAGTTGACCTTCCTATCGTCCCATCTTTTCTGTATCTTCTTCATTCCTGATCTTGTCCAAAGCCACCATGTGGTAGCCATTAATGTGTTAAGCAGTAAAAATTTTGGGTCAAGCATTTTTGTCTTACTTCCCCTCTTCTGCTGTAATCCTCTTCTTTGTCTCGTCGATGTGTCGGCACTTGCGGCGATAGCCGTACCCAACACACGAACAACCCCATGATCCGCCGCGTTCAACAACACAATAAGTGTTGCCTTTGCTTCCCTTCACCGACCATTCACGGAAGTTTGTCGAGGGTGCTGGGTTGGCTTCTGACGGCTCCCACGTTACGAAGCGCCCCATGTTATCCCGTGTCGTATCAACAGGGACAGGAACCCACACAGAGCCAGCAACGGCGTAGCGTTGACCACTCGGCGAGGTAAAGAGCGCAGGGTTGACAGATACCACGGTCGGCTTCATACTTTTAAGCCTCTCCCACTTCACTAAGAGCGAACGAGTCAGTAAACAGAGCAAGAAGCTCGTCGTGAGTTAATGATGTACCATAAAGTGGGTGCGGTACTGATGCACCACTCAGGATCTCCAGTAGCTTCGATTGCACTGTGATGGCTGAGGCCATATTGTTCATGGTCTGGTAAGCTCTTTCCATTGATGTTGTGTTGTTTTCTTCTTCCATTTTATTCTCTCCCTCTCTAATAATAATTACTCTGTTCTCACGAATTAATCACTTCGATGTACATAGCGTGAAACATCAAGCTCTTGCCGTTGACAAACTGCACACGCCACACATTCGTCTCTATTGGCGCGCGGTCGGTGTAGTGAGCCAAGTCCTCATGCCGAGCCATAAGCAGCCCTGTGCGGCTCTCTGGTAGTGCTGCGTCGTGGGTTCCTTCCTTGATCCTCACGAGCATACCAACGCGGAGGTTATAGCCCTCTTTTCCCATGGGGCTCCTCGTCCGAATAAACCCAATTGACTAGTTCTCTGAACCACTCCACGTGGAGTTCTCGGTTGTTCTTGGTTAGGTCTGGCTCCTGAAGAGTCCATAGCCTAAGCAAGCAATATCTCAGCTTGCGGCGCAAATCGCACCTTTCTGCTTCTGACTCTGTGAGTGTGGGCGGCGCGGGTTGCGGCTGTGGCTCTTCTTGTGCTTTCGAGCGCCATTCCGACATGTTTATTACTTGTCCCATTTTATCCTCTCTTCTTTCTCTTGTTCTTAGGTAGTTTGAAGCTCTTAATGTGCTTCTCTTGGATCTCGAAGGTCTGCGTCGAGCCAACAGGCAACAAGCGATAGCGACGGTTGCCCTTGCTCGCTGTGATGATGTCAAGCTCGTTAGTCATGACAACGCAGGGGCGACCTGCTGTCTTGCTCTGAGCAGTGAAGTTAGCCGACGCGCGCAATGCTACCATCGCCCCAGCCTCGAACGCAGGAGGCGCTGTATAGCCAGCCAGCACCTTCTGAATGTAGTTGTTGGCGATGACCTTGTTGAACGCCTTGTGTGATGGCGCGTCAATCGGCGCGAACTCTGTGCCTACGCGACCAGCGGGCAACTCTCCAAAGTTGAACCAGTTCTGAACATGTCCAGCATGGTAGGGGCTGTTTGCTCTGTAGTAGACCATCGCGCGGTGCCATTGAAGCTGTAGCTCTTGGCTTGTAGCGAAACGGGCGAACCAATCGCGTTCTGCCATAACGGTGTCTGCGTTGTTCTCGCTCTCGATCTTGGATAGTGTTGTCATCTGCTTGGATGACAGGCTTCCACGTTGGCGCTCCTGTTCAATCAGGCTCTCAACGAACCCAGCGGCCCATGAGGAATCGTCGGTGATGTAGCCCTGCACGTTCTCAAGGCGGATTGCGAGGTCAGACTTGCCCTGTGCCGCTCTCTGCTCCATCGCGAGGGTCGTTGCAGCGGCGCGCTCCTCGATGCCAAGGAAATAGCGTTTGCGGGCTGGGCTCATGTAGCCAGATCCACGGCGATCATACCCGCGCTTCATGTCTTCGATCACGTTGCGGTCGTAAGAGTTTAAGCCTTCCCCTGCGAGAAGAGAAGAGAAGCGGGCTTTCCAAGAGATTCGTTGTGTCATGTATTGGGTTCCTATTGCTGAATACAAGGGTATTATACCACAAGATCAGCACGACTGTCTATAACTAAGTTGTCAAGTGATTGTCAATCAACCAGTTCCCACGAGTCATAGCGATCTGACATGCTTGGCCAAGTGCCAGTAGATCCCTTAGTGTAGGGCTTGAGGAACTTAACCTCAAGGCCACCAGAGTATCCATCCCACATAAAGTGATCGATCACTATTCCGACAGGGTTATCAATAAGGCGCTTGTGGCGCACCAGAGAGCCCACAGTCATGTGTTTGTACCAGCGTGGGGTATTGGGTGGTTGGGACATTTTGATGCTCCTGTGGGGTTAGTCGCAGTCAATGGCGATTACTCGCTCATTGGTCTGGAAGTATGGGTTAGCGGCGTAGTGCTTAGTGGTCATCCACATGCGCTGACAGTTGCTTCTGATGGGCTTAGGAGCCATCAAGTCGGTCAGAATGATGTGTCCGTCGAAGTTCTGTTCATTGACATACTTGGTCGGTGCGTCAAAGCACGTTCCGCCTGTTAGGACACGTTCGGTCTTGTGGGCTCTGCCCTTCTTCCAAACATATACCTTGTCCTCGGCAACTCGCGTATCAAAAGGCACGACAGTGAACTCTGCGATCTTCGCCAGCTTGTTAAGCTCTGAGAAGAACGCGGCGAGCATCTTGTCATCAACAGAGCCAGATTGGTCGATGCTAATCGCGATGCGGGCATGACGACGAACTCTCTTGCCACTGTGGACGCGAGGGAAGCGTCTGTTGAGCTTCCGAGGGGTAGAGGTCTTGTCGGAGCGTTGCGTGGTCTTCACGAAGTAGCGAAGCACCTTCTTCCAGTCAACCTTTGGAGTGATGCGCTCAATGATGTCTTGGCGCGTTCCAGCCGATACTGTGCCCCAGTTGTTTGCCTTCATCGCTTCTTCAGCCGCTTCTTTAACGGCTTTCTTGAGACGCTCCTTGGCGATCTCATTACTTGCGTCAGATCCATCGCCCTCGCCGAAGGCACTGTGATCATCAAACTCGCGAGGCAGTCCGTCGCCGCCTTCACCGCCTTCGCCGCCTTCACCCTCTTCTTCCTCTGGTTGTCTGTCTCTCAACGCGGCAAGATACCACTCGTATGACTTCTCGCAAGGGAGATCCTCGAACGGCTTCATCTCAGGCATGCATGCCAGCATAGGCTGACCATCTACAAGTGGGCCTTCATCGCCTTCACGTGGTAGAATGTTGCGCATGTCTGGTAGACCGTTAATCGCGAGATCCATCGCGATGTTGTCGATCTTCTTCATCCCACCAGACGGCGCACGACCAGTTACATGCTCGAAGATAATGTGATAGAACTCGTGTTTGAGAACACCCAATTTGTGTTCGTCTTTCAGCGCACCCATAAACTCAGGGTTATAGAGAAGCTCGAATTGTGCGCGCTCCTTATTGATCCTCACACCTGCCGTTGGGATCGTGGTCGTTCGTGTCTTGTCGATCCTCCTCGAAAGAGAGGCGAAGAACGGCTCACGCATAAGAAGACGCGCTACGTCGGCGTTAAGGTCATATGTCTTTTTGGGTGAGTCGGTCATGTTGAGGGCTCCTAAGTGCTGAATACGAAGGTATTATACCACACAAATCGTGTGGTTGTCTATAGTTAAGTTGTCAAGTGAATGTCAAGGAGTGGGGAGTCTGTACTTTACGGCGATCTCAGTATCTTTGATCCACCGTGAGGTATCGCTGGCACCGTCTAGGAGCCTGTAGACCTTCCTGTATTCGACCGTATTGCCGTACTTGGGTCTGCGGCTCACCAGAACCTCGGCGACCAGCACAGGGCGATTATCGCCATGCCTGATCAGGAGGTCGCCAGCCCTTAGATCTCTCACGGGCTTATCCTTGCCCCTCAAGGATCTCGACAAGCGCATCACTCACAGAGCGACCACTGGCTGACTCTGCCTTGTGAATCGCGATGACGTTCTCGATGCAGTCAGCCTCTCCAAGCACAGCCCAGAGCTTCATAGCCGCCTCAGATGGCAAGCTACAGAAGTAGGTGGCTACGTTCCTAACCTGAGTCTCGGTAAGAGCCTCAGACAACCGACCGCATGCCTCGATCTTCTCGATCATAGCGCAGTGGTCGTTAATGCCCCAGTTTGTGGTGCGCGCAAAGTCGCCATCGTCAAGGAGATCCTCAACCGAAACCTGCCACTCGTAGCGTTCAACGAAGTCCTTGAGAGCTACAGCGCCCTCGAAGCCAACAAACGCAGTCGCGAGGTTATAGAGAAGCTCGCCATTCTGACCGTCTTGTGTGAAGGCCCCCGTAGGGACTGCAACGTCATTGAAACGCTTCCAGCTACGGCGTGAAGGGTAAACCTTGTTAGGCTCGAACTCGCCAGCATGCTCCAAGTGGGTGCGGTTGTGGTTAATGAAGTCCCAGAGAACCTCATCGACGCTATCCTTCGCCCAGCCAAGCCAATCTTCAACCGAAGGCTCGACATCAAACACAGTCCAGCGGTCAAGCTCGGCGGGATCCATCTCGCCAACTTGGTATTGTGCGCCATGCTCGCCACCGTTAACAGCAGCAACGATCAGAGTCTCAGGGTGAAGTTTCCACCCGTTGATCTTGCGGCTGTCAGTAAGCTCGAAGAGCCCCTGACGGACTTCTAAGGTCGCGCGGTCTACTTCATCGAGGAACAGGAGGACAGGTTGCTCGCAAGCGGTTACCATCCAATCAGGCGCATTCCATGTGGTTGCTTTGCGTCCGCTGATAGCAGTATCGCACGTATCTGGCAAGCCGAGAAGATCGCCCTCGGTCATCTGTGAAGCGCGGCGCTCGACGATAGGAAGATTGCGCGATGCGGCGATCTGATAAACCACCTCAGATTTACCAACACCGTGGCGTCCGCGAACTAACACGGGGAGCTTCTGGTCGAGAATGTGAGGGGCGATAGAGAGGAATGTCTTAAAATCAACTGACATGTGATGTTATCCTTGGATTGGGTGTGTGGTTCTTTGTGAATACGAGAGTATTATACCACAAAATAAGTAGGGTTGTCTATAGCTAAGTTGTAAAGAGAATGTCAAGAGCGATAAGCTGGTGGTGGCAGTTCGCCGCCAGCATCAAGATAGGCATTTTCAAGATCGATCATTTGATCAACGAGATCATCGTAAAGATCGCGATCTCCTGTGGATCGGGCGGCGTTCGCCTGTGTGTTAAGTTCAGATAGCTTGCTTTGCAGTTCTTCGTTGGTCATTCTTTCCCTTGTTTTGTTTGAATGTGAGCACATTATACCACAGGATTCTGTGGGTTGTCTATAGCAAAGTTGTCAAGTGAATGTCAACCGTTGCAGGGTGGGTGTGACCAGTTCTCACATTGCCAATCGCTGATCTGGTTGTTTTCACACAGGCTATCTGTCCAGTTGCTCCATGTTTCGCATCGTGCGGGCCAATCGGGTTCGCCGTCTTGCTCATACTGCTCTTGGATCACTGGGAGGATCTCGGTGGTGAAGGTTTCGCATGCGTCTGCGAAAGTCATTACGTTGGGAAGGTTAGTAGCCATTGATATATCTCCTTTACTTGATATGCCATCATTATACCACAAGCTAATGGGGGTTGTCTATAACAAAGTTGTCAAGTGAATGTCAAGAGGTCTTTTTCTTCTTGGGGGCTCTCACTAGCTTCAGATCCTTGCGCGTGAAGTAGTTCTCTCTGTGTCTCCCTCCGCGCCCATTGGGGATCAGCCTTGGGTCAGGCTCATTGAGCCAGCGAACACGGAAGGGCTGCTGTGATGGCTTGGCAATCCAGATCCAGTTTACCTCTTCCACGATGATACCCATCAGTGGCTTCTTGTTGAAGTATTCGGCGCGCCAGAAGGAGCTATACAGCTTAAGGTCTATTAACCCCTCTGCATAAGACGAGAGCGTGACTAAATCACCGACTTTCA
>Ga0208299_1002447_pt1 | contig 12524 bp, 21 predicted proteins | sample 15_taG_FD_184089 | JGI IMG/M metagenome (GOLD analysis project Ga0208299, IMG submission 184089) | Marine viral communities from the Subarctic Pacific Ocean - 15_ETSP_OMZ_AT15312 metaG (SPAdes) (version 2) | ecosystem: Environmental > Aquatic > Marine > Oceanic | place: Pacific Ocean | collected...
TCAGGGGTTGTGCTGGTCCCTGTAATAGAGGCGTTTAAGGCCCTACTTATTGATGTGTCAATGGCTCCTGTTGTGGTTGTTCCTGTTATTCCACCTGATAAGGATCTTGATATATTGGCATCAATAGCACCCGTTGAGCTAGTCCCTGGTATTGCGGTGCTTAAATGCCTTGTTATGTTTGCGGACACATCACCTGTGGTTGTTGTTCCTGCGATACTTGCAGCCAATACCCTTGAAACTAATAAATCTATGCTTGGGGTGGATGTAGTGGCCTGTATACTAGCTGCCAAATTAACAACCCCACCTAATAGAAGGTCAATATCTCCTGTGGTGGTGGTGCCTGAAATGGACCCAGCTAAAGCCCTGCGTACAATCAAATCAATTGCGGTTGTGATCGTGGTCGCTTTTACATCTGCTGTTAAGGCTCTTGTAATAGCTGCCTGCACATCTCCTGTTGTGGTAGATGCTTTTATATCTGCAACTAGCTTGCGGTTAATACTGGCCTGTATATCGCCGGTGGTGCTGGTAGCTGTGATACCTGAAGTTAAAGACCTCTCTACCGCTAAAGCAATAAGGCCAGCGGTCGACGTGGCTGTGATTCCTGCTGTTAAAGCCCTGTTTATTGTACTAGCTATATCGCCTGTTGTGGTTGTGGCTGTTATGTTAGCAGTCAAGTCAATAGACGGTGCGCTAACCTCATAATCACAGCAAGTGTACATCTGTGTGAGCCTTACCGCTTCACCTGCCCCTGTTAAAGACCTTGCCCCACTCTTTGACACATAATCTATGGTTCCGCCTGCGTTTCTTACCTCTGCTACTTCCCAATCATTTGTAGTGGCTGGATTTACAGACCATATGTTAGTCCATGTGGTATATGTCGAAACAGGGCTTTGAGTATCTCCATTATATCTAGCATCTAAATATAATAAATGTCTTACTTGGCCATTACCGTCGCCTGTTTCTTTGGCCCTCAATATCTGGCAAACATTATTAATAGAGGTGGCACTCGTTAAAACAAAATCGGAATGAGTACAATCCATATTGGCATTCGTGCCGTCTGTATTTTCTATATATGTGGAATCATCATCAGGAGAACCCACAGGATCATCAAGGACAAGATGCGCCGTTGCCCCTCCGAATATGACATCCCACTGATTCGACGTGGTTCCTGTAGGTAATTGGTTTTCAACCGCCATTTATACAACTCCACATAATAGGTCGTATTTATCTATAGTTGCCTGGGGTACTTCTATCTGTAAATCTAAAGCCTGTATTATATGCCCATTTAAGGCTTTCTGTTCTATATCATATACTGATTCAATACCATGGGTGTCTTTGCTGCTATCTGTAAAAACATGCCTGTTTAAATATGTATCAATCTTAGAATTGAATGCTATTACATCTTCAGCCTGAGTTTTTACCTCTTCAGAGTCATCAAAATTACCTAATAGTATATAAATAGTGGTGACTCTCTCTTTACCCTGCTTGTAATTCTTCATCAATCTAAATGCCATCATAGTTCCAACAGGCAACACAGACCCCCTGAATTCATCAGTGTCAATATACTCACATGACCTTATAATAGTCTTGTACCCAACGCCCTTTTCAATATCCAGATCAGAATTCATCTTTTTGATTCTCCACTTAAGGAACCTATAATTAAGTGCGTCATTATTATATAGGGGCTGGGCTATTTGGGTTAGTGCTGTCATTTATTTCTTGTTTCCCTGGGCTGATACAGTAAAGGACTCTAAATCTGTTAAGTCATCTTGTACAACTAACTGTAGCTCATCCAATCCAGATAATTCTAAAACAACACCATGCTTTTCAACTCCACCAAATGTAATCCTTGATCTTACACCATAGGAGCCTGATGGTCTTTTATCTGAATAAGCCAAGTCATACGCCCATTGTGCAAAGTCGCCATTGGTTTTAAAATTGAAGATTGTCTTCTGGAATGAGTTAACAAATCTCATAACTACGCCATTATCAAGGCCCCCAATGATACCACCGAAAGTAGTGTCGTCCATACTGGAGCCATCCACGATATTAAATACCACCCTTCTAATAAATATAGGGGTCAATCCAGCCTGTACTTTGAAAATCCGTGGTGTAGTTGACCCATCAACCGCCAAATTAGTATTAATAATCAATCCAAAGGTTGACGCCGATGGATAAGCAAAATCAATCGGTCTGTCTACTGTAATGGTATTTGTGGCTACATTGGTAACCTCTGCAAGGAATGACCTATCAGCAGATGCCAATAAGATTTCATCTGTCGCAACTAATCCATGTCCAGCTGTGGCGGAAAAAGTATAAACCAGCGTTCCAGAAGTTAGGCCGGAGGCTACGGTGTCGGCTGATAAGGTGAAAGACCCTGTTGACTCTGCAAACAAAGTATCTATTGGTTCTGTGTCATTATCTATTATGGAAGCATTTACCCCTCCATTGGTTAACATGGCATCACCTACCACCCTGGAGTAAGCCTTGACTTGATATCCAGTATCATTGCCTTGGTGGGTTATCCTCATCTTTTTAACGCCTGCACTGTTTATATTGTCAGTGCTTTTACTGCTTAAGGTCTGTAATTCTCCATAGGTTGTGCCGTCCATGGATATTTCAACGGTGATATCATACTTTCCTGTGTTAGTGATTCCAAGAGAGTTACCATATTGATTTTCACCATTGCCTGATATCGTTTCAAGGTCTGTGCTGATATCCAACACAGCAGGACTATCCGCTGCCGTGAAATTCCTGTCTTCATAAACCTTATATACATTTACACTGGCCATCTATGGTACCTCTGGATCAGGTTGGTTGTATTCATCCCAATGTATTTCAAAATTGATGCAATTACCATTCATCCTGCTGGTAATTCTAAATAATAGCTTCTGTACTGGGCTTTGTATTGTGAATTCTTTAGGATCTGAACTACCGCCTTGCTTAGCCCCATAGCCCCACTTCTGGGTCCTGATATTGGGACCACTGCTTGAATAGGTAGGATCTTTATACACTAGATATGTCGCATCACTAGAAACCCCTATGAACTGATAATGAGGATTTTTAGACCTTCCTGGTAGCTGAGTGCCATTATCTGTGATCGTAGGCTCAAGAAATACGTTATAATTTGTTTCGGCTGTACTGAATATCTTGACCCCAACATGTATCTGTTGTGGTACTGATGGGGTTACAACGTAATAATCTATGTACTCATCCGCATCAATACAGTTAAAGTCCTCTACCCTGAAAGCCTCTGCTGTCTGTATCTTATACTCATTTGATGTTAATGCTACAGCCTCACCACGTTGATTGAAGTCATGCTGGACCCTATTGTCATACGGATCATCACCAACAATTATAGAATAGAGCGAATCAGAGCTACTTGATAATACCTTAGTATTAATGGAGCCATCAGAGTTAACATCAAGCTTATGGTGTTCATGATCAACTATCTGAATCTCTTTTGGCTGTGGGGGCATATCTATATCCTACTATGACAAGTCTCACAAAGGTCAAAGGGCTTAAGCTCTATATCTTCAGGCTTACTATCAAATACATTTCCTACTATACCACGACCAAAGGCATCTATACAACATGTGGTGATATCCCCATTACTCATGATCATAACCTGCCCCTTGGTTAAGAAAGGGCATTGAAATCTAATACCTGAATCTGGCCAGTCCACCTGACCTGCCCAATTATTAGGTCTGATTATGGGGTCAACGCTTATCCCCCCAGGTCGCATCATCTCGTTTTCGTTAAGCATCTGGATTGTCTTGCTGACATTCTTGGGATTCTTTGCATACCCTACATGCAAGGTAACATCTATATGCGTGATCCCTGCGCCCTTAAGAGCTAAGGCTAATTCTTCAGTCATAGTATTGCCGTTGGTGTTAAAGTGCAGCTCTCTGGAATTAGGCAGTATATGCCTAGCTAGTCGGCACATCTGTACTATGTTAGGGTTAAGGGTAGGCTCACCCACACCAAATAGGTTTAATTCCTGCTGGGTGCCTCTTCTGGCGCACCATTCTACCCATTCAAGAGCCTTTCTGAAGACATCCATGGACATATACCCGGTGTCTCGGTGTTTACCTTGCTCTTTGGCTGGGCAGTAATCACACTTGTTATCACATATAGAGCTTGCTTCTATGGAGTTGATTGTTAGGAGTTTCATTTTTTAGGCTCCCACTTATCACATACATTAGCTGATAGGATATAAAGAGTAGACCCGTAGTCTCTGCTCTTAGGGTTATATAAGTTACACCACATGTTTGTCTGATCAGATTCGCTATTAAAGCAATTAATGCAGCATGATTCAGATATAGCCCTATAATTATACTTTTTTATAAATTCACTTATCTTCATGCTGTGCCCTTCCAATTGTCGCAGATATTCGCTCCGCTTACACTCAATTCGCCATTATCAAAACCATCCATCAAAGGGTGCTTACAAGAATCATCACCATAATCCCGTTCTATATGAGTACAATTAAAACAGCCCTTATCAGGCTGATAAATGAAATTGAATTTTTCAACGTAGTCTTTTACATTCATCCTATGCCCTCCGGTATTTCCTGGTGACAGGTTTCACAGAGGGAATATCTTTTTATATCTCTCTCAAACAGGTCATCATCAAACACATTACCAAAGGCTCCAAGGCTTCTGTAGTCATAACAGCATGGGCTCACATCACCATTGCTCTGTATATACCCTCTACCCTCCATTAAAGGCTTACAAGGGACACCAACGGGTATATGTTTTACCCTATGTTCCGGTTCTATCTGGTCGCACCAGTTATGGCTTCCATGTACAGGGCCAACCGCTACTACCCCAGGCATATTGACCGCTTTCATTATATCAACGGCCTTTCTTGCTGCTACTGTATCATGTATGGATATATCACAACGGCTTATACCTGCGTCTATCATACCTTGTGCAAGCTCTTCAGTTAAGTGAGTTCCGTTGCTGCACATCTGCACTTGACCCGCTCCCATGACACCCCTGACGGCTCTTATTCTATCTAGGATATCAGGATCTAAAAGAGATTCACCATTGCCGTTTAAATTAACCTCGGCCTGTGTCCCCTGCTTTACACAATTAAGTAGCACATCAAGTGAGGAGTCAAACACCTCATCAGACATGATTTCATAGTCCCTGCCTTGTGTTGGCATGAGTCTATTAATACAGTATGAGCATTTAAGCGAACATGAGCTTGCAAGCTCTATGGTGGTTATGGTTTTAAGTGTTGTCATTTCGGGCCTCCATAGAAAGCATATGCCACATCCCCGTTATGACAATCTGAATACGAACGGGTATCAGTTAAAAAATCTTTAGTCCCCAAGTTAGACTCGACCAATCTTTGAGACTCTTCTATCTCTTCTATTCTAGTCTTTCTATATTCTATCTCTGTTGTCATTTCGGGCTATCTCCTGGTTAAGGTTCTCATTATGGGCTTGATCTTCTCAATCTCTTGAATAAAGATCTCTTCGGGCTCTATGTCATCTAATACCACCTCTGTGGCATCGTAAGTTAGATGGTATTTAGGATCAAAAGGCATTACCTGGGACCTGTTTATAATAAAAGTCTCATTACGGGCTAAGATGCTCAATCCTTTATATGAGGGAAGAGTCAAGCAGCCTCCAATCAGCACATATCCGACCTAATCCACAATTGATATCTTTATACACTTCACAGAACAAACCGTCTTTATTCATGCCAAAGCTTTTACAGTTCGCACAATGTTTTATATTTTCACCCATCATTAAGACTTTTCTTGTCTTACTCATATATTTCCGAACCCCTCTTGAGGCTGAGTAGAAGGAAATGGTGTCTGCTTACCGTCCCAATCATCAAGGATAGTGATAGGGATCAGCAAAGATCTACAGTTAAAATGGTTAGGTGGTGCATACCTGCCAAAGTCACGCCGTATATTGCCATCAAGCTTATTGCATATATCGGTTGTTCTATTATCCAGTATTGCAGAGTACTCAAACGCCACTACAAACCCCTTATTCTCTGGGGCCTTAAAAAATGCGTCTCTTGCCTCATTGAATGCCTCAGCATTGGTAGTGCGTACCAGTGTCGCCAACCTAGCAGGTTTATTGATAGCCCTTACAATAGGAGGTTTACCTACTCTCTCTACTATCTCATAGTCAGGCCATAGCTCTGTAAGCTTAGTGTCTGAGGCTAGAGCGTCCATTATCTGGGTCACTGACCAATCATATTTAATACCGTTCAGCAAGACATTATTGACAGCTTTCATAGTGTCGGCGTCAAGATCCTTACCGATATTCATCGCCCTGGAAGAAAGAAAGCTTTCGGCCCTGGCCTTAGTATCTAGCTGAAAAACATGTATCTCCGTATTATTCTGTTTAGGTAGATTGCGCCTTGCAGATACCACGCCGTCTTCCATAGTCTCTTTCAGATTAACGCGGCTTGTCTTAACTATGGCAGTATGTACAGCCTTGGGATAGTTAACCCCTAATTCAAACTCAGTCGCTTTTATATTGCCACCACTGCGCCCTTTTGCAACCTTCCTTATCTGACCCTCAATCTTAAATCGTGCCTGGGCTTGTTCATTGGATAGCATATCAGCAAACTTTTCATCATTATCATCAAGGATACCCTCTACCTGCTGAAAGTCCATCCTTTGAAACCATGTAGATTTATCCGCGAACTCTCTTAAATCATTAAGGGTGAACCCTTCCTTTATCCCTTCAGGTATTTTGATCTTGCCCTCTTGGACTTCGGACAACAGCGTACCAGCCTCTTCAATAGACATCGGGAAGGCTGCCGCAATAAGCTTTATAGCTGTTTTCTTATCAAGTTCACCTGACCCCATCTTGGCTATAATATCCAATAGGGCCGCGACTTGAGCCCCATTTAGTGCTGTGCCTGGGTCTACGGCTTCAGGGTCAAAAACCTCACCATCCCCTACACTTTCCCCTTCCGGCAACTCATCCCCTATTACATCCTCATCTTCTTCTGTCTTTTCTGGGAAGCCTAATATATTACGTATATAAGCCTCATCAGTCTCTGAGTTAGTGACCGCACCTTTCTGTACTAGATCACCCCATACCTGACTAATTTCAACGGCCTGCTCTGCTGTCATAGGCTGAAACTTAAATTTCGGGTAGTCATCTGTGCCAAAGTTCCACAAGGCAAGCTGCCTAAATAGCTGTTCGTCAAGCGTTTCCTCTAATCTCTTGGCTAGTGCGCCCAGGGTCCAAAAGAAAGCCCTTAATTGTGTTTCTGACTGTGAGTATGAACCTGTGCTACCCTGTTCAGTTATTCCAAGCAGGTTAGGCACTAATACGCTCTTTGCAATGGCTTTATCATGCTGTGCAACTGCTCTTTCATATGCATCTGTGGTGCTAGGCATGATCTGATCAAGGGAGACATTGCTTGGTACTATCATCCCTGTTTCTGTACTGACATTTTTAAGTAGATTCTGTAATGCTGCTCTTTGAGACACAGACAAATCACCTTCAACCGTTGCAGTTATATGACCGCTTGCATATCTCTCAAGGAATATATTCTGAAACCTGATAGTGATGTCTTTAGACCACCACGCCCTATAACAAGCCCTTAACTCAGACTGACCATATATAGCGTCATGCTGTGGATCATTAACAAAGTGAATCACCTTATCCAGGGGTATCGTAACCACTGCCCCTGGTATGCTCTGCTCCAATCCTTCAATATTACCATGCTTATCTGTAACAAACCCGCCCTCAAAGCTATCAAAGGGCCTTAACTTAATATCCTTAATACCCCACATGGTGCGCTCTTGGTAGGTCAAAGACTTAAACACCTTCTCGCTAATAGAGAACCCATTTTCAAGGCTTGTAAATATACCCTGAAGTTTATCGGTGAATGAACCTTTAATAGCCCCAATCATGAAGGTAAAGAAGTCAGCCATCTCTTTATGGTCTTCTCTTGGCGCTCCATCCTCATCAACCCCTGGCTCGAAATACCAATTACGGCTCAATACTGCATCCTTTTTAAACTGGATAACAGGCTTAACCTGATCATCCTTGTTCATTTCCTGGTAAACGTTGTTACCCTTTTTTATCTTCAGATCATCGGGATCATATGCATTTATACCAGCACCATACAAGTCCGTTCTAGCATAACCTATTTCTTGTCTTGCTGGGGCTTTCTCTTCTTTTGGTGGTGTTGGCTCTGGCGTGTCTGCAAATAAGACTTTGTTCATATAAGGTATTTTTAAACCCATGTTTACCAATCCCCTTGACTTGATGTGGCTGTGGTTCCTATTGAGCCTATTTCCATATTATCGGGCTGGGCATCTATAAAGGCTGTTTCTATTGCGCTGGTTGTTGTGTCTATCGCATCATCATGCGGCCCATTAGGTGCGAGCCTACCCTCATCAGTAATCACGCTTACATGTGGTACATTTTCGTTTAGGTAAACCCTCCCAGCTTCCACATAAGGGCTTGCATCTTTAAACCTCTCTACCTTGTCAGTGCTTCTTGGCACCTCATATATCTTAAGCTTTTTCCTTTTAAGCTCCTGAATCAACCCTATACCGCTTGACTTATCCTCTATATAGAAACCTCTTAATACAGGTTCGTTTAAGTCCATCCTCTGGGTGTCGTGCTTATGGTAAAAAGCTGCCGCCTCTCTTCTTAACTCTGGGGCTTCGAGCTTATCATAAAACATATCAATAAGATATATACAATCATTGATACCATAGCCCCACACTTGAAAGCAAGTGTAATCATTCTGGGTCTTTGTCTTCTGGGCTGTATCTGCGACGATAAATTTATACTTTAGGGGGGGTAATACATCCCACCATTGCCAATATGAGTCTTTATATATCTCTCCACCTTTAACCGTTGGGTTCCCCTGGTAAAGAGATTCCCAGTATGCAGGGAACATGAGCTTTTTCTTTGAATGGAGGAATTCAAGTGATTTATGCTCAGGGAATAAGGGTTCATTTCTCTTACGATGTATTTCGTCTGTCTCAGCGATGCCTGGGTAATTTATTATCTTAGCATCTGGGCTATTCTTCTCTAAGCGGCTAACCATGCCGTCTGCGTGCCATCTGGTCTTGATTATGAGTAGCCCCGCGTGTTCGCTGAACCTAGTACTGAAATCATCTGTGAACCAATCCCAGATCTTATCTCTATATAATTGGCTGTTGGCCTGTTCCCTCCCCTTAAAAGGGTCATCTATAACCCCAATATCAAGAGTCTCCCCTGTAACTGACCCGCCGACTGTGGTATTTCTAAAATACCCATCATTACCAACATACTCCATTAGGTTCCTATTCCTCTGGAAATTGTTAGAAACTGTTACGACATTCTTAGTGCATATAGTGGTGTCTGGGAATATCTTTTTATACTTAGCACCATCATACATCCTCTGAAGGGCCAAGTTGCATCTAACCCCTAATGAGTCTGAGAATGATGCATAGATAGTTCTTATATCAGGTCTTTTCCCTGCTATCCACGATATTAAATCTGTCACGGCCCATGATTTACCATGCTGTGGTGGGGTAGATATGACTAGAACTGGTCTTTTCTTATTAATGAGGTCCACATAGAATTGTTGTAGTTGGCGGGATAGGTCCACAATGAACCAATTATACTTGAAGTTGCCATACCGCATGTATTGACGGAATGCAAAAAAGTTAACCCTAGACTTTTCAACCCACCATTGTTCAAGTAAGTTCACATCATCTAGGGTTAGTTTGTTGGGCTTGGGTTTGGGCATTTATTCTATTTCTAATACCCCATCATTGTATAAAATGCTCTGCATATACCTTGGGCTCCTGACTGTTTTATATAGGCTTTCATATCGCGTTATATAACAAGTCTCACAATCCCCATGCTCCTCCACCATCTCTTGAAGCTTTTCTATTAGTTCAGTGGCTTTCATTTTTCGGGCCGTCCTTTTAATAGGGTTTTAATGCGATCACAAGTATCATATCTTTCCGTGGTTGGACCTCGACCTTTTCTATTCCAGTAAGCCATTCTGGGTCTTCTAGCTGGCCTGTCTCAACTTCAACGTCTCCCCCAAACTCTATCAACTCCTGGAGCCTCTTTATTAACTCACTTGCTTTCATCGGGCTATCTCCTTTTATGTCAGGGGTGGCAGGATTCGAACCTGCAAAGAAGGACCACTACCGGTTTGTGGGTTACCCTTCACCAGCGTTTACCATTTCCGCCACACCCCTATAATCTATTCTACATCCTCCACCTCTACCCCTGGCACTGGTATACCTCTTTCCTTTAGTGCTTCCTCTGGGGTGATTGTGTGGTTGTGCTGTATAGGTCGCTCTTGATCTCCTGCATGTGTGTTGTGGATCTTATCACCATACTTATCAGGGAGTCTTTTAGACAGTACCCACTTCCTTGTATCTATCTTTAATTTAAAGATCTGGACTAATGCAGGGTCTTCACATTTATCCGCTAATTCTACCAATTCATCAAACTCATTGTCCGCATCAACTTCGCATGCATGTACGTATTGGTCCATAAATGTCGGGTACTTAGCCAACCATACATATACTGTAGACCTACAAGGAAGTGTTTCGTCATCCCTTATAACTTGCCTTAATGGTTTATCTAGTCTTGCTTGTACTATCCTATCGGCTAGATCTTTTGTATAGTCTGTGGGCCTACCTACTGGCATCTTAGTGTAACTCCTCTGTTGTGTCCCCGCCTAATAATTGAACCAACTCTCTGATTTTACTATTCTTTTCAAGGTGTTCATCTACCAAATCTGCATATTTCTCAACCATGTCACTGTATTTCTCTCTTAGGTTAGCTCTATCAGCCTTTAATTCTCTTATCTCTTCTTGTAGTTTGTTTATAATTTCTAGGCTCATTTGTTACCACCTCTTCAACTCATGTAAGCTCTTTAGATTCTCCTTGCAAGCTGTTACAAATAATGTCCTTACGGCTTCACTTAGGGCCCTCAACGCTTTTTCAAAGTCTCCCATTTATTTTCTCCTCCTACACTCATGTACTATTCTGGAAGTCTCACCATACTCTCCTATCCATTTACCAAAGACTTGCAAGGTGCACATTAACCACCACCCAGGTACAGCGATCATCAATATGGTTCCACCTATGATTTTTCTTAATATCCTTTGCATTATCACCACCACATATCACGGATTATCATAAACGCAGTAAACAAGCCAACAATGAGCATACACCATGCACAAAACGGAATAAAGAAATCCATGAACTCACAAATCGGGTCTTTTGCAAACCCTGAACGCCTATATTTTTTATTATTACCTAACATTATCACCACCTTAGCATAAAAGGTTAAGATTGTCTATCTATCAGATGGTCTAGTTCACCCACCCTAATAGCTAATAATTCAACTTTCTTATTCATGACAGTCACAATGTTTAACACCTCATTCTCATGACTTACATATTTATGAACATATTTTAGTATTTTTAAATGGGCGAACTGGCACCCAAATGCAAAACCAGCAACAATCAACAAGATACACCATATATAATTAACCATCACTTAACCCTCCTTAATGTTTCTCTATTTCTAGCCCTTCCTGATCTAAAAACCATAACTCCATTTTGGCGAGATGTGAGAATGTTTCTTCGTTTAATGTCAATTGTTTTCTTACGTGGGACAATACAGGGCCATTCTCACCTAAAAGATTATAAGTGAACTCTTTCATCTCTTTAAGCGAATCTTTCATTTCTTCAAGCTTAGACTCTAGCTCTTTTATCTTCTTTTTATCTCCCCACATTACTTAACCCTCCCCATCTTCTTACCCCCACACTCTGAACACTGCCAATTAGACGACATTCCACACAGTAGCCATATCACAGCCCACAGCCCTCCTGTTAGGATAGTGAATATAAAATGTAACCAATGGCTTGTGCCTTTATCCTGGGCCTTTACATTCTTGTTACAGATCTTGCAGTATGCTCTTTTGTAGTCCATTATTCTACCCCCTCATCAATGACAATAGCTTCCATTCCTATAGTGTGGAATGTTTTCATACCTGTGAGCTGGTCCATCATAATATAAGACCCATCGGAGTAATATACTACACCAAAGCCTCTTGGTATTGGTGTTATCTCCGGCTTATATTCCAGCGCGGAACATCCCATCACTAGAAAAGCGATTGTGATTATTATATATTTCATACTCTCTCATCTCCTTTAAGGTTAATATTTAATCTCTTGCTGGTTGATTTATACCCGCCATGCTTTGCAATTTGATGTTTTAACTTCTTTTCAGCCTTCTGCGCTCTTTTTATACAGCATTCTAGCGCATCCTCTAGGGCTCTTATTCTTCTATCCTTTTTATCCATTGGCATCTGTAGCCTCATTTGGTAAGGGTATAAATACGTTTAGGTCCGAGCTTGCCCACATCCTGATACGGCTTAAATAGTCCTCCATCTCATCTGTCTTAAGCTTTCCAGTACTCCCACCTATCTCAACACAGTATCCATTTACATCAATCATCTTTGGGTTGAACATGTGCTTTAAAAGGTCGTGCATCTCATCAACAT
>Ga0208299_1002448_pt1 | contig 12523 bp, 15 predicted proteins | sample 15_taG_FD_184089 | JGI IMG/M metagenome (GOLD analysis project Ga0208299, IMG submission 184089) | Marine viral communities from the Subarctic Pacific Ocean - 15_ETSP_OMZ_AT15312 metaG (SPAdes) (version 2) | ecosystem: Environmental > Aquatic > Marine > Oceanic | place: Pacific Ocean | collected...
GGTGAGAAAATAATGATAAAATTTAAAAACATACTTAAAGAAGCTTTTGAAGGAATGAATAATGTAGTATCTATTGGAGGACCTATACAAATGAAAGAAGCTGCTCCAAAAATGAAACCTAGCAAAGAAGCAAAAATAGCTGCAGATGTAATGATGCAGCTTGCTAATTTACAAAAAGGTGGTTCGGGTAATAGATACGGTAAGGAATTTGAAAAAGCAAAAACTAAAGCTCTAAGAGCTATGGAAGATATGGTAACGTATATTAAGATTGGAGTATAAAAATGAAAGAAGCCAAATTAAGAAAATTAATCAGAGAAGAGATTATTAAATCTTTACTTACAGAGAAATTTCAATCCAAAAAATTAGGAATGCTATATTCAAAACTTGATAGTGCAGGTAAGAAATTTTTTGATGCTGCAGCAAACTCTATGGGATTTGATTGGGCTCACACTCCAGACGATGCAATTACAAAAGGAGCAAACTCTTCTAACGATAGCTTAAATTTCTTTATAGTGACAAGTGCAAAAGAAAATCCATACGACGATTGGTACGGTTCAATATATCCAGGTATCATTGGTATTACAAAAGGTAAAAAATCTTTTTACTGGGGGAAAGGAAGTTTTCAAGCAGACAACCCTGCACAGGCAGCAAGAGCGCGTTCAGGCACAAGCCGAAAATCAGGAACAAAAGGTGGTAGTGGTAAATTTCGTCAAGGCGTAAAAACAGATAAATCATCTTTTGGTGGTAACGAAATGGTTGGTAACGTATCTAAAAAACTAGATAACTTCAAGAGATATAATCAAGTTGCAGATGAAGTTTGGTCAATAGATACAACAAAGATACCTAATATAAAAGAAATGCAAGCTGCTCGTAAAGCTGCGAGGGTTGGTGCATTGGCTCTCCAAAACGCTAAAAAAATGGCAGAAGAAAATAGACACAGATATAGAACTGCACTTGCAATGAAAAGTATTGCTACAGGACACAAAGGTATAGAATCTGCAATGGAGGAAGCTACAAAGCTTGTACAAAAAGCTGTAGAATTAAATACAAAGATGTTAACACAAGGACAATATCAAGATTCTTGGAGCGGAGGCTATAAATCAGTTACTGAAAAATATGGACGTATGGTAGATTCATATGTTAGATATAAACAGGAATTAGCAAAAGCAGGTTCAGACGATAAATATGATAAACAATACGCAACAAAACAATCAGAGTATTATATGAAAGAAATTCAAGGATATTTTAAAGAACTAAAAAAAGGACTTACAACAGTTGTAAATAAAAAAGACGTTAGAAGCATAGAAACAGGAAGGGTAATGGCATGAGTAAAATAAAATTTAAAGACATATTAAAAGAAGCTGCTTGGGACCACATATCCGGCCAGGCTTTACCTACATTAGACGATGTACAAAAAGCTTATAATGCAAAAAAACATTTACAAGAAGGACTTTCATCGTCAGACATTAAAAAAGCAACGGATGCAATTCAAGCTTACATAAAAAAATTAGGTAAAAAAGCTGATGGTGAAGCAGAATCTGTTGCATCAGATATAGCAAATATATTAAAGTGGGATGATAAAAAAAGAGACCAATTAACCAATTATCTTATAGACTTAAATGATGGTGATGAAAACATTGTGTTTGGAGAAGGTAAAATAAATGAAGGCGGACGATATGGTGATGCAACTATGTATTCTTGGAAACAAATCAATAATGCTTTTATGGCACAAGGTACACCAGCTAAGCTAATTCTACGTTTTCTTTCAGTACTTAAAAAACAATAAGGAAATAAAATGGCAAACATTAAATTCAAAGATATATTAAAAGAAGAATATATAGAGTTAATGCAATTAGATGATGGACTCGAAAGCATTAAAAAAGCTTGGGAAGATTGGAGAAACGGCCCTGCTACTAATTACGACGATGTACCACCAGCGTATAAAGAGCTAGAAAAATATATAGCTAAATGGATAAAGAAAAACTTAAGATAGTTAGATAAAAATAACAAATATTAAAAAAGACCGGCATATGTTTTCATATGTCGATTTTTTTTGTTATATTATATATAATTAAAGTTTAATCAAAAAAATAAATATGAAAAAACATTATCAACAAAACGATTTTAAGAAAAGACCTTTTAAGAAAAAGCATTTTAGTAGACATGATTTTTATTTAGAAGGCTGCCCTGAAGGTGTAAAAGTACCTGATTCTAGCATCTTCTCATTGGAACGTGCACTAAAATATCTTAAGCGTCAATTAAAAGATTCTGACAAAATTGCGAAATATAAAGCCAAAGGCGAATATATTAAACCAAGTACGATTAGAAGAAAACAAAAAGAGGAGGCTGTCAGAATGCAGAGATATAAAGAAAAACAATTGGCAAGAATAGATAAGGGATATGTTTGGGTGTCAATTTATGATGGCAAGGCACAATAAAAATTTTATTAGAGAAGAGCTTTTTTAAGCTCTTTTTTAGTTTTTTCAGAATTCACTTATATATTTATATACAAGATTTACGTGTATACAAAAAGTATTATCTCTATATAATACAATACACAATATTTAACAACACTATTAAGGTTCATAATAACCTTATTTCCAGAACAAAAATTAAAGGAGAATGATAATGTCAAAAGACTTATTAAAAGAGGCTATTGCCGATGCAAAAGCAGTACGTTCAACTGCAATTGCAAATGCGAAATTAGCTCTCGAAGAAGCATTTACTCCCAAATTACAATCTATGCTATCTAACAAGATTGCTGAAGAGATGGACGAAGAGTTAGACGGAGAAGAAGAACCAGTTGCTGATACTGATACCTCAATTGAGGATGATGAAGCTGCTGTTGCTGACACTACTGCTGACGCTGCGGACACAGGCTCTGCGGATGAAGAAACTGAAGAAACTGGTGAAGATGTACCGGCAGATGAATCATACGAAGAAGGCGACGAGATAGAAGAAGACGATGCTGAATTAGAGGAAATCATTAGAGAACTTGAAGGCGATGAAGAAGCTTCAGAGGACGAGGACTTAGGTCAAGATGCACAAGCTGCAGTTGATACAGTTCCTGCTGGTGGAGACACCGAAGACCCTGCTGCTACTGAAGAGCCGATTGCTGATGAACCTGATAACGATGCTGAAGCTTTAGAAGCTGAAGGTGAAGATTTGGACGAAATGGATTTAGACGAGATAATTAACGCGCTAAGAGAAGACGATGAATTAGAAGTGGAAGATGAAGTTGAAGTTGAAGAAAACGAAGAATTAGAAGAAGCTTACAAAGTTATTAGATTTTTGAAATCTAAAATTAACGAAGTAAACCTATTAAATTCTAAATTACTTTATTCAAATAAATTATTCCGCTCAAACAATTTATCAGAATCACAAAAGATGAAAGTTATCGAAACGTTCGATAGAGCAAATTGTGTAAGAGAAGTTAAATTAGTTTACTCTACTTTAGCTGAATCATTAACAGGATATGTTCAAAAGAATAAGATTAACGAAGGCTTTGCATCTAAGCCAATTGGTTCTACAAAACCATCGAAAGGTGTAATTGTTGAATCAAATACTTTTGCTTCAAGAATGCAAAAGTTGGCAGGATTAAAATAATAACGACAAAAAAATAAGGAGACTTAAAAATGTCAAGACAAATTAACGATTTATTACAAGATTCTCAGGCGCAATTTAATGCTCAGAGAAACGAAACAAAAGGTCTTGTAACTAAATGGGAAAAAACTGGTCTTTTAGAAGGAATCAATGAAGAGTATACGAGACACAATACTGCCATTCTTTTAGAAAATCAAGCAAAACAACTTATTTCAGAAGCTAATAGTATCGATACTGGTACTAATAGAGAAAACTGGAATGGCGTTGCACTTCCATTAGTTAGGAGAATCTTCGCTGAAATTTCTGCAAAGGAATTTGTCAGCGTACAACCAATGAACTTACCATCTGGTTTAGTTTTTTGGTTAGACTTTAAATACGGTGGCTCAGGTGCCGACCATTCTAAAGGACGTCACGAAACTGGCAATTCTTTATACGGTGGTTCTGGTAAAAATGCACCAAATATTAACGATGGTCTTTATGGAAAGTGGGACACAAACATGCATGGTGTTTCTGCAGGATATTCTATCATGAAAGCTTCAATTGCTGTATCAAACTCAGCTGATTTATCTAGTGGTGAGTTGGACTTAGCAGGAACTCTTTCTTTTGGAACTCCTCCAACAGATGTAGATTATGATTTAGCAGCATCTTTCTATGTTATATCTGGTTCAACTACAGCAACTGTAACAGACTTTACTTCAGGCACTGAAGGACTTACAACAACTCAAGCTAATGTAATGTATACAGCTTCTGCTTATGACGGAGCTACATCTATAACATTTATGGGAATTGGTTCTTCAGCTGTTGATTCAGGTGCTGCAATGGACCTACCAGGAACTGGTGGTACTTTATTCTATTACAAGAATACTACGGATGCTCTTTTAAGAGCTACTCCAGGTGAAGATACTACACAACCTGAAATTACTGCTACAACCGGTGATTTGGAAATTCCAGAAATCGATGTTCAATTAACTCAAGAGGCTTTAGTTGCTAAGACTAGAAAGTTAAAAGTTAAATGGTCACCAGAATTTGCTCAAGATTTGAATGCTTACCATTCAATTGACGCTGAAGCTGAATTAACTTCAATGTTATCTGAGTATATTTCAATGGAAATCGATTTAGAGATATTAGCAATGCTTTCAAACGCAGCTGAATTCTCATCTACATTCACATCTGCAATTCCAACTGCTGGAGAATCTTACGGTGATGCATTCGCTCAATTAGGTATTACAATGCAAGTGATGTCAAACACTATCCACCAAGCAACGATGAGAGGAGGAGCTAACTTTGCTGTTTGTTCACCACAGATTGCTACATACTTCGAGTCAATGGCTGGATATTCTGCAAATACCGATGGTACTGCTGGTAACTTTGCAATGGGTGTAACTGCTATTGGTTCGTTATCGAACAGATGGACAATTTACAAAAACCCATACTGGACAGGTGAAACTGTATTAACTGGATTTAGAGGAACTCAATTCCTTGAAACTGGTGCTGTATTTGCTCCATACATTCCGTTAATCATGACTCCATTAGTATATGACCCAACAAACTTCACTCCAAGAAAAGGTGTGATGACTAGATATGCTAAGAAAGTTGTTAGAAACGACTTCTACGGTAACATTATTGTTGACGATGCGTATTACACTTCTAAATTTGGTTCAGTTAGTGCTTCTTTCTCTAGCTAATAACTAGATAAATTAACTAGAATCTATATTTTTATTAAGGCCCCTCTCCGGAGGGGCTTTTTTTATTTTCTTTTTGATATTTATATTAAACTAATATAGGGAACACAAAATGGCAGACTTAACAGTAACAATTAAAGAAGATATAACACTTAATGGCACTCCAGAAGGAGGGCAATTTGACAAGATATATACTGGTATAGAAAATGTATATAAAACATGGGGCACAGTACCTTTAGGAAGTTCAGTTAATTTATATACAACAGCTATTAGTACTTGGGCAGGAAGTGTATTAGAAACCGATGGTGCAAAATATGCAAGAATAACAAATATGTCAACTGCTAGTGTTGCATATACAGGTTCATATTCTGGCTCTGTAAGTAGTTCTGTTTCAAATCAGTCTATACTTAGACTTAAAGTTTCTGGCTCAAATGGTATTTCATATCAATCTTTAGGACCTGGAGATAGCTTTATTTTAACACAACACTCTAGTTCTTTTCAGGGTTCAGCTACAAATGTTGCACTTGGTAGTGCGATATTCAAAAATATAGAAAGCGTAGATGCATCAGCTCAAGGTGGTGATTCTCAATATCACATATTTGCAGCAGGTGTAGCGGTAACATAAGGGATTAAAATATGGCAAATATAACAATATATGATGGTTCAGCAGGAACAATAAATGGAAATACTCCTTTTGCACTGTATGATACAGATTTAATATTCCAGAGTGATGGACCAAAGATCGCAGACTGGTGCGCTAAAAGATTAGGTTATCCAGTAACAGATATAGAAATGCAAGATGTACAATTTTTCTCTTGTTTTGAAGAAGCCATTACAGAATATAGTTCACAAGTAAATAGATTTAATATAAGAGAAAATTTATTAAACGCAAAAGGTAATTCAACATCTAAGAATTATACTCACAAATTGATTGACCCTAACTTAGGTAGAATAATAGCACTATCAAAACAATATGGTTCAGAAGTAGGTAGTGGTGGAACTGTAGATTGGAAGACAGGATATTTTAATACAATAACAGGTACACAAGAATATGATTTAGATGCACAAGCAACATTTAGTCAGTCAGTTTCAGGAACAGATATAGAAATAAAAAGAGTATTTCATCAACAAATGCCAGCAGCTGATAGACATTATGACCCTCAATTTGGTTCAGACTATGCAGCAGGTCAATTTGGCTGGAGTGGAACACTGGCAGGCATACAATACTTGGCAATGCCAATATATGATGATTTATTAAAAATACAACAAACTGAATTTAATGACACTGTAAGAAAATCAGCTTTTACATTTGAATTGATAAACAATAAGCTTAGAGTGCACCCAGAACCACAATCAGTTTTCAAAATGTATTTCCAATATATTCATACAAGTGATAGAAATACATTAGTGACAGCATCTGCTATAACAGACTATTCTAATATGGGTTATAATAATATGACATATACTGATATAAATGACCCAGGTAAACAATGGATAAAAAAATATACATTATCATTGGCAAAACAAATACTTGGTTCTGTTAGAAGTAAGTATGGCTCGATTCCAATTCCAGGTGCAGAAACTACACTTGATGGTGATACGCTAAGGTCAGAAGGAATTGCAGAATCAGAAGCTTTAATAGCTAATTTAAGGGAAGACCTAGATGCAGCATCTCGTAGAAACATGATGGAACGAGAAAATGAAATAACAGAATTTCAACAAGGTATGCTTAGTAAAGCACCGCTTAATATATACATAGGATAATATGGCACTATTCGGAGGAAGCAGAGATATCAGTCTATTTAGACATATAAATCGAGAGTTGATAAATGAAATTATTGATACTCGTTGTGATATATTTAAGTATTCTATATTTGATAATAAGGAAAATCTTTACGGAGAAGCATTAAGTAAAGTTTTTAAACCTGGTGTTAGAGTAGCAGGGCTTATAGAAAAAGGTGATAAAGAATGGTCAGCAGAAGATATCGGACCAGATTATTCTCGCACAATTACATTTTCATTTTTAAGAGATGATTTGGCTTCGTTAGAATTAGGTTCGACAAACAATACTGTAGAACCAAATGAAAATGCACAAGATGCAAATGTATTTTTAGAAATTGGTGATGTTATATTTTGGGATTCTATGTACTGTGAAATAGATACCGTTGCACAAGGACAATATCTATTTGGTAAAAATCCAGATACTGATTCGCTTGGAGGAACACATGGAGCTAGTTGGTCTGTTATAGTTAATACACATGAAATGAGAAGAAGTAAGATAAACACACTTGAAAATGTTAGAGCTGGATATGACGAATACGTTTCAGGTACAAAAGTAGATGAACAGAGAGGTGGATTATATGGCTAGTAAAGAAGAAATGAAAAATGTAGATAGAGCCAATCAAATAAGGCGAGACGACAAAGTAAAAGATTTGTCAGTTAATTTATATGATATCGATTCTGTAATAAAATATTATTTTGACAATGTAATACAACCAGGTGTTATGGAAGATGGAGAAAGAATAAATGTACCTATTGTTTATGGTTCACCAGAAAGATGGAAGTCAATTCAGAAAACAGGAATTTATAGAGATAAAAAAGGAAAAGTTCAATTTCCTGCAATTGTATATAAAAGAACTAGTGTAGAAAAAAGAAGAGACTTAGGTAGTAAAGTTGATACAACAAATCCATTATATTATGGTTTTCAAAAAAAATATACAAATAAAAATAGATATGATAGATTTGATATTCTTATAGGTAGAAAACCCCAGACTGAATTTCATAACGTTGTTGTTCCAGATTACGTAAAACTTACATACGACTGTATTGTATTTGCAGAATATCTAGAACAATTAAATAAGATAGTTGAAGATATAAATTATGCAGAAGGTCAATATTGGGGTCAGGATAATACATTTAAGTTTCTTTCTAAAATTGATAGTTTTAATATTGAAGCAGTTGCTGTACAGGGAGAAGATAGAGTATCGAAAGCTACATTCAATATAACAATGCATGGGTTTATAATACCTGATAATATACAAAAAGCAATGAGTAATTATAATCATAAAGATTATGGAAAAGCTGTAATTATAGTTAACGGTGAAACAGTTTCGTCACTTGAAGATATAGATAATAGAAACCAAGCAAGAGACGAATCTATTTTTAATAAAAAAAAGGTTTCTAAATAAGTTATAAGGAGAATAAAAATGGCTGAAATTAAAGAAGGCACAAAGTTTACAGAAGAAGAAATGAAAAAAATAAATGGATTCAAAGAAACATATGATACAGTAACAATAAGTTATGGTCAACTTGCAATGGACCAATTGGTTTTAGATGAATCTGAAATAAAAATAAAAGAAAGATATAACGCAACAAGAGTTGAAGAAAAAGCTTTTGTAAAAGAGCTTTCTGAAAAATATGGTAGAGGTGAATTAAACTTAGATACTGGTGTGTTTATACCTCAAGAATAATATATTTTGGGATTTAATCATTATATTTATATTAGAAATAACATATGACTCGAAAGGTTAATTCTCACACAATAAGGAGATAAATAAATGGCTGAAAAAATAATTAGCCCTGGTGTATTTACAAGAGAAAATGATTTATCATTTGTACAGCAAGGTGTCGCGCAAATTGGTGCTGCAATTGTAGGACCAACAGTAAAAGGACCTGCACTCATTCCAACGCAGGTATTTTCATACTCGGAATATCAAGCTCTTTACGGAGAGTCTTTTAAATCTGGTAGTAATTACTACCAGTTTTTAACATCAATATGTGCAAAGGAATATTTAAAACACGGTGGCCCTGCTACTATTGTAAGAGTTCTTCCTACTGCTGGTGTTGCAAACGCTAGTGCAAGCACTCACTTTGGAAATATTGCCCAGTTGTCATGCAAGGCAGGGGTTGGAGCATCAGGTTCAACATACGCTTCATTCACAAAAGCTTTTGATATAGCATGTCATACAGATGGCCATATTATGAATAGTAGACCAGGTGGTACTGATATATTACTAGAAGTTGCATCAAACGATGTATTCGTATCTACTTCAGTAGCAGGTACTGGAACTAAATTTGGTACAGACAGCAATATAAGATGGGAAATAAACAATGTACAGGAATCTAAAGGTACATTTACACTTTTAGTTAGACGAGGTGATGATTCAAGTAAAAGAAAAGTTATTCTTGAAACTTGGGGTAATTTATCTCTTGACCCTAATGCAAGAAATTATATTTGTGCAGCAATTGGTAGTCAAAGACCTACAGTCGGAGACTCAACAACTGCATATCCATATATTCAACCAGCTGGCTCATTTAAAAATAGGTCACAATACATATATATCCCTGAAGCAAACGTAACAAATACAGTTGATTATTTAACTGAAAATGGAAGTATTAGAGATACTAATGCTACTGCTTCTCTTCCAGCAAACAATAGTTCTGGTTCATTTTACGGTGGTAATGATGGTACAGGCATGATTCCTAATTCAACTGCAGGTGCTGCAAACTATTATGAAAATTCAGTTGCTGCAAACTTCCAAGGATTGGATATATCAGCTGATGGTCAATCTGGATATGACGGCTATGAGTGCGCATTTAATCTATTATCTAATCAAGATGAATATGACATTAACTTACTTATTGCACCGGGACTTACAGATGCAATGTCTTCTGGACTAACCAATAAAATGGTTACTGTATGTGAAGAAAGAGGTGATGTAATGACAATCATCGACCCAAGAGATTACGCTGCATCTGAAACATTAGCATCAGTTACTGCAGTTGCAGAAGGGTATGATTCAAGCTATGCAGCAATGTATTGGCCATGGGTACAAATTTCAGACCCAGCTACAGGAAAATATATATGGGTACCACAATCGGTAATTATGCCAAGTATATATGCATTCAACGATAAGGTATCTGCAGAATGGTTTGCACCTGCTGGTCTTAATAGAGGTGGACAGGAAACTGTAGTACAGGCTGCAAGAAAATTAACACATGCTAATAGAGACGTTTTATATGAAGGAAATATTAACCCAGTTGCAACATTCCCTGGTGAAGGTGTAGTTGTATGGGGTCAAAAAACTCTTCAAAAGAAAGCTTCAGCTCTTGACCGTGTAAATGTTAGAAGGTTGTTAATCAATCTTAAAAAATTCATTGCATCAGTATCTAAATACTTAATCTTTGAAAACAATACTGCACAAACAAGAAACAGATTCTTATCACAAGTTAATCCTTATATGGAATCAGTACAACAAAGACAAGGTCTTTACGCTTTCAAAGTTGTGATGGACGAAACAAATAACACACCAGATATTATTGATAGAAATATAATGAAAGGCGATATATTTATCCAACCTGCAAAAGCTGCAGAATTTATTGTAATTGACTTTAACATAATGCCAACAGGCGCAACTTTTAACGATTAGGATATTTATATTAAATAGGAGATAAATAAATGGCAAACTTAATAGACCCAACAGAATTAATGTTCACGGCATTTGAGCCAAAGGTAACCAACAGATTTGTATTTTATGTTGATGGTATACCTTCATACTTAATTCGAGCAGCTGCAAGACCAAAAATTGTTAATAATGAAACTGAAATAAAGCATATCAATAATTCTAGATTTATTAAAGGAAGAAGTTCATGGGATGCAATAACAGTAGAATTATATGACCCAATCGTTCCATCAGGTGCACAGGCAGTTATGGAGTGGGTAAGACTACACCACGAATCAGTGACAGGTAGAAATGGATATGCTGACTTTTATAAGAAAGATGTGACAATTAACGTACTTGGACCAGTAGGTGATAAAGTAGAAGAATGGACAGGTAAAGGTGCTTTCCTTGTAGATGCTGACTTCGGTGCAATATCTTGGGAAAACGACATGGCACCAGCACTCGTTACTTTAAACATAAGAGCTGATTACTGGATTCTACAGTACTAGGAAGATAAGACATGGCAGCTTACGCTACAACAACTAAAATTATAAAAGGTATAGTTACAGCAACAGAAGCTTCAGATACTTCAGGGACAGTTTCAGCAGCTGTAAATGATTATATTCAAGGCCTTGATTCAACAGCCACACCTATTATTTCAATATCAACGGCTATGGATGGCGGAAATACTCTGGCAGTAACAATTGTTTCTGGAAAATAATTCAATTATATAAATAAAATTAAGTAGCCTATTAATCCAGGCTATTTTTTTGAAAACTTTTTAGTTCGTATATATTTATATATACTAGGTTATATTAAAACACAATAAGGAGTTATATAATGGCAAAGCAAATGACAGAAGACTATCCAGGTAAAAAATTATCAACAGAAGAATTAAAACAACAACTCGTTCAAGATGCTGAAACTAAACAAGTTAAAGAGTCGAAGTTTCCTACTGAGATAATAGATTTACCATCTAAAGGTAAATTATATCCAAAAGACCACCCATTAGCTTCGGGTCAAGTTGAAATGAAATATATGACTGCTAAGGAAGAAGATATTCTTACTTCTCAGAATCTTATACAAAAAGGTATAGTTATTGATATGCTTTTGCGTTCTCTTGTTATAGGTAATGGTGATGGTAAAAAAGTAAATTACGATGATTTATTATTAGGTGATAAAAATGCAGTTATGATTGCAGCCAGAGTATTAGGTTATGGTAAAGATTATCCAGCTGAGATACCTTGCCCTGCATGTAAAACTAAACAAAATGAAACAATAGACCTTGCAGGACTTGAAAATAAAGATGTAAATATTACAGCTAACGAAAATTTATTTGAATTTGAATTACCTTTAAGTAAGAAGATTATAACATTCAAACTACTTTCACATTCAGATGAAGAAAAAATTCAAAATGAAATGAAGCGAATGAAAAAGAAAACTCATTCTTCTACAATTTCATATGATTTAACCAGCAGATTAAAGCAAATTATTATTGCTGTAGATGGAGATGAAACTAGAAGCACTATTAATAGTTTTGTTGAAAATGAATTTATTTCTAGAGACTCATTAGCATTTAGAACTAACTTAGAAAACGTCACACCAGATGTTGACATGTCAGTATACTTTGAATGTGATGAATGTGGGCATGAGGCCACTATACAAATACCTATGTCCGTCGAGTTTTTTTGGCCTAGGGCCTAAATATAGGCCCATTCTACACGAACAGATATTTCAACTTCTGTATTTCTCCAATGGTGGGTTTAGTCATGACGATGTATATACTATGCCTGTTTA
>Ga0208299_1002449_pt1 | contig 12520 bp, 14 predicted proteins | sample 15_taG_FD_184089 | JGI IMG/M metagenome (GOLD analysis project Ga0208299, IMG submission 184089) | Marine viral communities from the Subarctic Pacific Ocean - 15_ETSP_OMZ_AT15312 metaG (SPAdes) (version 2) | ecosystem: Environmental > Aquatic > Marine > Oceanic | place: Pacific Ocean | collected...
CGAACATAGAGATGTTTCTTTTCTCTATCATTTTTTTGTAGCCATTCGTGTGTTTGAAACCTCCATGATTAAAAGGTAGGGCAACCCTATCCCATTCAATAGGCACGTAATTATTGTTGTAAATCAAGTAGTTTTCACTACTGGAATTGATTTCTACGGGTCGATACTCTTCAAGTTCTGCTTCTCTTTCTGTCCACAGTCTTCGATAAGTTGAAGGGCCCAAAAGACCATCCGCTTTAACGTTGTGCTTCTTTTGAAAAGCCATAATTCTTTTGATGAGATCTTCATCAAATGCTGTGGCTCCAAGCCAATCGGGTTCCCACCCAAGTTTTGTGGATGAGGCTTCGTTGTAAAATATTTTGTCCATTATTTTTTATACCTTATTTTAATCTTAACTCTTTTCTTCTTCTGCAATTGTTCTTTAACTTCGGGAGTCTCTATGGGCTTCTCTTCTGTTTTCTTCTTCAAAGCTTTTTGTAATTTGTTTAAGCCTTCTCCGATAGATGCAAACCTATTCATTATATTATTTACTCGGTAATCCTTTCTTGTTTCCAGATCAACCATCATCTTTAAGACTTCGTATCTGTCAAAGAACGTTGGAAATCTCGCTAGCACTCTTTCCGGATCCCCAGTTCCGCCGGCAAGCGACTCCGATAATTCGATTAAATCTCTGACATGTCTCTTTATAAAATCATATGCTTCATCGGTATCAGTTGTTTGGATGTATTGTTCTAGAGCCGGTCGAATATCCTGATATATAGTTTGGAATCTCCAAAAATCTTCGTAATTGACCAAAGCATCAATGAGATCGTTTTCTTCGATGAGTTTCCTTCTATATTGTATTAAAAAATTTATATATGACTGTTGGTCTTTATGATTGTCCTTGTTGACAATTTTTTTCCAGTCCGAGCCATTCTCCTTTTCCCGTTGAGTCTGGTATTCATCCTTCATCGGTACAGTGGCACCGGCATAATTATGACTTTGTATTCGGATAATCAGGATGTTGATCTCTTCTTTTAATTTCTCAAGCCACGCCTCATCTTGAAGAGTTAGAGCGTGATTTTCATACCCAACTACTTTCGTGCCTGTAACTTGGGCTCTTGCAAACAGAGTCGGCACTTCGCTCCAATCCTCAGTGATCAGTCTAGGTTTCACCAATTTCTTAAGAGATTCCCGGATGTTATTTTCTCCGAAAACATGCTTCCCGATACTGTAACTGTAATAAGGAGGGTTTTCTTCAAAATAAGCTAATATATTGTTTTGCAGTCGATTGTAAGTTGCTCCCTCTTTTGGCTTTCTATCTCCCTCTTGTGCGCCTCCCGCTCCAGATTTGATTTTAAATTTAACATCGGTTAAAGTGTGTGAGTAGTTCAACAGGTTTAAGATCTCAAATATATTCTCTGGTCTTATTTTATAATCTAGTTTAACTTCTATTTCTGTTGGGTACCCATTTTTTTCATACCAGCCCGAAGAATCGCTTACCTGAGTTATAGCAGTCGTTATTTCATCAGGCTCCGGCATATTCTCAAAGGGTATAGATTTCAATATTGTTATTTCATCTCTTAACTTCTGTTTGGTATCTACTCCTCCATAGGTCTTACTTGCAAACGTTCTTAAAAGCTCATATCCCTCCTCGCCGGCTAAATCACTTGTATCGAAGTAATAAAATTTCTTATAGAAGTACATGATCCTAACTAAGTCCTCACTCATGGGAGTACGATAATCGTTAAAATAATTATAGTTCGGTTTGTTGCTCTTTTTCGGCTCATAAAAATTTGTATAGTTTATAGCCTCTTTGATAATTCTTGAAGTCTTTTCCGTAAGGGGTTGGCCCGTCTTATCATAGGGGATTTTATTAAAAAATTCTTCTTTAAAGACTCCAAAGTCTCCCTCACTCATAGACTCCAAGTTAACCAAGACCATTCCGCGACTTCCATAAGATTTTGAATAAACCAATGAGCCATCAATATCGGTTGCCGTATCGAAAAAGAAGCTTGATGCATCAACGAATTCATCGGTACTTGCGAGGTCTCTTCGGATTTGCAAACCTTTCGTAATGAAACTCTTAAGGAGGGAATTGAATCTAGGATTAGAGGAAATCTTAAAGTCAACCTCGTCTGGTAACTCTGTTAGACCTCTGGCTATTTTATTTCCTATAGGAAGAACATAGTTTGCTATTTTATTCAAAGTGTTCAGATCATACTTGGAATCTTCAGATCCAGCGTTCTTTAAAAATGTTCTAAACTTATCTTCTGGTGACTCTTCTGACATGTCGGAGAATTCGCTGTCTATCTGTGCTAAGGTCGCTTTGGCGTACTTGTCGAAATCAACTTCTCCTTTTTGTCGCAATATTTCTTGTTTGCAATACTCATCGGAACCGCCATCGGTTTTACACTTCGCAAATAACATTTTATCTTCATCGGACATCGCCTCGCTGAGTGTTGTTTTTCCGAAACTTAGCTTTCTTGTTAAATTAATAAACTTTTCAATCTTTTTCATTTTAATTTCCTCAAATTATTTCATCGACCAAGCCATACTCAAGGGCTTCTTTTGCTGTGAGATAAACATTAACTCTCTCGTTAAGAAGGGACTTTAATTTTCTTTTAGATAAAGAAGTACAACTTACCATAATATCAACATACATATCTTGCATCTTCTGGATTGCTTCTAATTCTGCTGTCATATTAAATAGCGGGCCAATTGCTGCTGCGCTTACTTGATGAAGCATAACACGACAACTCTTGCCAATCTTGCGATGACCTTTTGTTCCGGCTGCTAGCAGAAGAGTTCCTGCAGACATTACTTTTCCCATTCCAATTGTTTCAATAACACAATCTTTTTTAACTTGACTCATCATATCATACAGTCCAAACATTTCATCTGCTGATCCACCATACGTTGAAATATAAAAAGTTATTGGGTCATATTTCTTCTCATCTTTCTTTAAGTTTTGTTTTGGCTTAACAAGTCTTGTTAGCGCAATGAACGTTGACATTATCTCCATTGACTTTTCTTCGTTTAGTTCTGAATGTAGCATGAGAATTCTAGACTCCGGTCTTTCATCTCCTCCACCGTTCATAAGCATGGCCATTAAATCCTCTTTCCTGTCTTCTTTCTTTTTTGAGTCTTTTTTCTCTTCCGGTTCATCTGAACCCGAGTCATTGTCTGATCCTTTCGCAAGTCTAATTATTTTATTTATAATTCTTTTCATAATACCTCCAAAGTAAAAAAAGGACGTGGAATTCCTCCTCCGTCCTTAATAGTATAACATGTTAATTTTGATATGTCAAGCGATTTTTATTTTATTTCTTTTTGCGACGCAAAGGAGTTCTTTTTGCTTTGCGATTTCGTACAGGCTTTCTTTTACCAAGTGCTTCGTTCATTTTCTGTTGTGCTTTTTTAGCAGCAACAATTCTTTTTGCAACACGACGAGCAACTTCATTAACTATCTCAGTTTGAGATAATTGTAGTTCAACACCTTCTAAAACAGGCTCTTCTTCTTCCATGTCCATCTCAGCTTCATCATCTACAACTTCTTCGTCTTCAAGTTCCATATCAACTTCGTCATCAACGATTTCATCTTCCATTTCAACTTCGTCTCCACCAAGTGCGCCCAAGAGAGCTTCAATTGCATCTAAACCTTCTCTTGCTTTCTCAATTGCTTCTGCGTCGATTGATACTTCGTCTTCCGGCGCCATTTCCATTTCTTCATCAGCGTCCATTTCGACTTCATCTTCAACAGCAACAGGCTCTAGATCACCCATTGGAACTTCTTCCTCTTCTTGTTCGACCTCAACTTCTTCTTCATCACGTTCTGTTAGTGGATAGTATCCTGTCTCATTGATAGGTTGTATCCCAGCGAGTCCCATGAATCTTCGTACTTGAGTTTCACTCAAAAGTTTCTTTTTAGCCATTTAAAATCTCCTTAAATCATTATTCTTAATAAATAGAACATAAAAAACAAAAACTCACAAATCAGGGTGTTCTTTTGCAATTAAATCAAAGATATTATCTAACTCATTATCCTTGATACCAAATTGCGACAAAAGATCTTCTGCTTTGTTATCATCCTTTTTAATTATCTTCAAGTTTCTCTTTGATTGTTTCTTCTTACTTAACTTATATGATTCTAGATAGGACATGACTCTATCGTCTTTATCTAGATAACCAGTCATAAACGAACGAAAAAACTCAGCCTGTGTAAGTCCGTCATACTCAAGCCGAATTTTAAGTCTTGCGTGTCTCGCAGAAGAATCATCAAAGATAATCTTTTTGTCTTTTTTTTCTGCCATATTATAAGTAGTCTACGATCCCGAAGAGCCGAAGCCTCCAGAGCCTCGATCAGAACTTGGAAGATTGGCAACTTCTAAGAAATTAATGGAAAGAACAGGAGCAATCATAAATTGAGCCACACGATCTCCAATCTTATATTCTATTTTATCTCCGTCAATTTGACCAAATTTAATTATAACTTCTCCACGATAGCCGGAATCTATAACCCCTACCGCATTTCTCAAGGCCATGCTGGTTTTTGCTATCGAGGATCGGGGAAAGATGTATCCCACATGATTAATGGGAATCTCCATAGCTAAGCCGGTACCATAACAATGGTTTCCATGTTCATCTTTCCATTTTCTTATTGCAACCAGATCCACGCATGCGTCTCCAAAGTTTGCATATTTTGGTATTACCGCACTTTCGTGCATTTTTTCAATTCTTATTCTCATTTAGTTCCTCCCTTATTTCTTTAATGAGTTTGTTGGCATTGTCCCAGCACGGGGGACAATACAGATTAACCTTTCCTTCTTCTTCTCTGACAACGACGGTCCATGTTGTAACCATTGCTTTGTCTTTCTTATCATAAGGAGCTACACAGTTTGTGCAACTGCTTGGTATTTTATCAAAGAGGCCCATCTTCTTTGACACATCAGGTTTCTTCTTTATACCAAGCTTTCTTCTTTGTGCTCGATTCATGGTTTATCCTGTTTTGCTTTGAGGACATCATAAAGGTCAACCAACGCCCCAATATCAACGTCCTCTTTTAAGAGTCGCAATGCTCTGACAGACAGAGAGATGTCCTCTTTTGACAGCCACTTCTTCTCTAGATACTCAGCCTTCAGTTCGCGCTTCTGTTCTTTGAATGGCTCCATACACTCTTCAATTGCCTTCAGGCTCTCAATGTAATCGCTGATGTGTTCAGTTTTTGATTTGCTATCTCTTATGTCTTGTACAACTTTTATTTGTTCTTTATTTCCAAACATTTATTACCTCCCAGTTTTAGTTTGATCCACATGCCAATGAATGGCAATGTGCTTATAAATCCCAAGAGAGCATTCCACTCTCCATGACAGTTTGTTATATGTTCCACTATTCCCCCTTTACTATTTTAAATGCGGTGTGGACTCCCCGAAAGGCTGTTCTCTTTATCGTAAAGGTTACAGCTTCCCCTTCGAACTTAACCGCAGTTATGGCCGGCCAGCATCTTTCAGCAATCTTCGCAGCATTCTTGCCATGAACATAAACTTCAATCAGCCCGCTTTTGCGTTCTTCGTTATTATCAACGAGAATTGATTCAGCTTCAGGTCCTCCGGACTTGCCTTTGAACTCTCTCATTATCTTATTGTATATTTTCTTATCTAACATCGTTTCTCCTTAAAAAATGTAATTGTTTAGTTTAAAAAATTTGTTTAACTCATAGTTTATCTCTTGCAGTGATAAAGCCTGAACATAAGAAACATTATTAAAGCGATGGGAGAAATCAATCTGCTTCATCGCATCAATCACGTCCTGTCTGGCTATCTTAAAATACATTGTAGTCGTCTTTGCATCATATGTTTGTTTTGGATCTAGATCTTTGAATTTACCACATGAGTGACCAAACACAATCATTTCAAAATTGACCCCTGAAACAAAGTCGGGTCTTCGAACATCTTTGTTGTTCTTATCCTTAACTGTTTTCATGGTTGGAATCTTCTTCTCAACTAGTTTATTATCAGGTATAACAATTTTCTCTCTCTTCAGGTGTCTCTTCTCCCAAATTTGAAATACGGTGTTCAATACATCTTTTTTGGTTTCTTCGCCTTCCGGAAGATAGAAGCAATTCTTTGGCATTTCAATATCCGCTATTATGTGAAACCTTTTATCTAATGAATTTTGAGTTGACCACTTTCTCCATGACTTTGGAATAAGGTAGCAGATATAATCGCTGTGATTGGCAGCATGATTAAAGAATTGCTTTGCCAGTGTTGACATTCTTCCAAATGGAGGATTCGTGATAGAGATGTATTTCTTAAATCCAAACTCGGTATCTAGATAGTTTCCCAATATAACTTTAGGGTGCTTTGGTTCAATATCATACGACACAATTCTGTCATCTGTTATTCCAATTCTCCTAAAGCCCTCAATGAATTCACCAGTTCCGCCGCAAGGTTCAAGTATAAATCTATCTTTCAAGTCGATGTGTTTTTGAACTTCTTTCAAGCAGATGTCAACGACATCAAAGTTTGTATAGTATTGCTCTTTGCCTGTTGTTCTGGTGTTGGCATAAGATTGTTTCTGTTTGTGCCCGCCCTTTACATTGTTACTCATAATAGTTTTCCCTGTTGGTCGTTGTGTATGCATTTCCATTCATGAAAATTATTTCTTTTGGAATTTTTTTCTAGCATCACTCCTCTTAATTCATCTGTACCTACGTGCTCTAGGACTTTATTGGTAGAAGTTATAGTGTCACACTCTTTGTCCCAATCTTTTCTAGATTTTCTCCAGATCCTAATGTGGTTAGGATAAAACCCAACAAGCACTGCTTCTTTCCACCCCTTTTGTTTTGGCCTCAATTGATTAAACCAAAGTTTTTCTGTTACAAAGCCTTTTGGTCTTTTAAGGGTCTTAAGATCAACCTTAGAAGCTTTAATTTCTGCTTTTGTCCATTTCTTGTCGGTTGGCCTTTTATAGATCAAATCACCTTCGTTACTGATAATCTTTACAATGAAGCCTTTATTTTCTAGAAACTTTTTATACGCATAGGCACCGTGAGCGCCTTTAGCATAATTATTGTTTCTGAACCATAGTTCATGTTTTGATCCTCTCCACATCTCTGGTACTTGTATGACAGATTTTTTAATCTCTCTTGTCATGTCGATTATAAATTTTTTCATTTTTCCTCCGTTGTTTTAATGTACATATAATATAACCTATTATGTTAATTTGTCAAGTAGTTTTTCTATTATGATATGAAAATTAGATCATCAATTGTCCTAAAAACATAAATCTTGTGAGTGGGAATATAAATTTGTAACAGGCTTGGTATACACAAGATATCTTCCTTTACAACGACACCCAAAGGTCCATTCTTTGAGCATCTGACCAATTTCCCGATCATTTTCTTTTCCAAATTAATTTAAAATTTTTAATTTCTTTGAGTTTTAATTCGGCTTTAGGCTGTGTAGCGCGTTTTGCAAAACAAGGTCTTTGCCAAAACTTATTAATCGCTTTAAGATCCCATGCTGTATAGCCCATTGCTTTGATAAGCTTATTGTAGCTGGTTTCGTATACCTCTAATATTTTACCAGCGCTATGAACGAAAAACAAAATTTTTATTTTTTTCTCTTCTTTTGACATTTTCGAAAATTTGTAGGGATCTAAAAATTGCTGGGTCTGTTGTTTTTTGAATTCCCACTCTTGGCCGCTCTTATCAATAGCATCGTAATACGACGCACTCACTCGTTCAAATCCTAATGCAGCGGCCAATTGAGCATCTTTTCCGCCTTTACCGGACACGTCTAATTCTAAAATTCTCTCTTCTTGTATTTTGCTTATTTTCATTTTTTCTCCAGTGTTTTAATGTACATATAATATAACCTATTGTGTTAATTTGTCAAGTAAATAATTACTTTTCTGTGTTTGTATTTGTTGTCTTTCGTATCCAATTTGGGCCTTTATCAATCCACTGTTCTCCCTCTTTGACCCAAAGCCTCAAGCCGCGTTGGGAATATCCCCATGAATCTGAATATTGAGCATTTTTTATTTGGTATAATTCGTTAACAATAACTTCTTCTTCAATCTCTTTGGGCTTGATGTTCCAAATTCTCATCTTTGTCAAAATGTTATTAGTATCGATCAATTCAATAATAGCAAACCATTTTCCGGATTTTGATTTTCGAAAGTTAATGTTCCTAGGTACCGCAAAGTGACCGGCTGGACACGCTGGGTCGAAGTCTGATATTGGCGGACACGCATGTTGATAGAAGTCTAAATTATCCAACACAATTGATGGGTACACCAGAGAAATAGGGAAGATGCCGGTCAATTCTGTTAAGAATTCAACTCGATCATTCAAGCAAAAGTCACCAGCCTCCTTGTATGTTTCTATGTTCTCTGCTAGCTTCTTGAGACTCTTAGGCCGATCAACACAAACTGCGGACCAGAAGTGTTTATCTCCAGTAAAGCGTTCATCAATGAGGGATTTTAAGGCTCCTGCTCTGCAAAGGGCATCTAAGGATTTCTTATTGAATTTTCGATATACAACATCCGGATGAAATAACATCTCTTCAACTGTATTGAATGGTCTATGGGCTATAATCTCTTCGATTGCTTTGTCTCCCAAACCCTTAATAGAATTTAGAGGAGCAACTAGTGTGTTGCCCTCAACCGCTTGCCAATCAGCACCAGAAGTATTGATGTCGATGTCCCTAATATTAAAGCCATGATTCTTAGCAATGTTGATAGCTTTTTCTTTACGACTATCCGGCTCTCGATCGAGAAAGGATGCCATCCATTCATTTGGATAGTAATTATACAGCCAAGCACATTGAAATGAGATGATAGAATAAGAAACAGCATGAGACTTATTAAAACCATAGCCGGAGAAATATTCAAATGTTTTCCATAACTCTTCACCTTTAACTTCTCCTAAGCCCTTAGAGATACATCCTCGAATAAATTTATCATGTATTTTATTCTTGGTCTCTTCGCCTTTACCAGTACCTTTCTTAGTCAGTACCTTTCTAAGTAGGTTGCCTTCATCCAAAGAGATACCTTCTCCAAGCTTATGGGCCAATAAAGCAATTTGCTCTTGAAAAATGAGGAACCCAAAGGTCTCCTTTGTTACTTCCTCAACAATATGGTGGGGATAGGTGACAGATAAAGTATCATTGATTGCTGTTACATACATTTTGTCAACACCAGCCGATAATGGTCCGGGACGATAAATTGACGTGATTGCTGCCAAATCAATTATAGACTTTGGTGTGGCTCGCTTGGCAAAATTTTGGGCACCGTTCTCTGTAAATTGGAATATACCAGCCCATTTGCCTTTATGAAAGATATTTTCGTAGACTTCTTGGTTGTGTAGATTTATAGAATCGGGATGAAGATACTTATCATAAAACGCTTTAACATCTTTATGATCTCCAGATGTTTCGATTATTCTCTTGATACATTCTTCAATCATTCTCAAAGTTGATAATCCGAGTATATCAAATTTGATAAACCCAAGAGGCTCAAGTTGACGAACGTTTTGACCTTCAGACCATGGAGTTTGCCTTACACCCTTCGATGCAATCAGTGGCATATATCTGTCTAGGTTCTCGCCAACGACCACACCACCGGCATGTCTTGAGCATGAACGATACGAACCGTAAAGAGCATTGACATGGTCTTCTACGTGTGGATACTTTGCCAGAAAATTCTTTAAACTATCAGAGAATTTCATCACTTCATCAAATGTTGGAGTATATACCCCCGCTTTGATTCCATGCTCCTTCTTGGCCAAAGGAGTGGCCTCTTTAAACATAGCATTAGTTACTGCATTAACTTCATTGAATTCAATCTCATAGAACTTTGAGATATCTTTAATCAGAGAGCGAAGCTGTAGTGTATTCCAGTTTGAAATTGGAACAACTGTTGTATCTCCCCACTCATCAATAAGCAGATCTTTAAGAGCCATTGGATCTGAAACATCATAGTCTATATCCGGATAGTCTTTAGCATCTGCTCTAAGAAAACGAGAGAACAGCAGACTATACTTGATAGGATCAACTTGGGTGATTCCGAGTGCGTAAGCGACCAATGAACCTGCTGCTGATCCGCGACCGGGACCTGCTAACTGCACCTCGTTTGTCTTGTCTGAAATTGCTTTCATTGTTAAGAAATACTTAGAGAATCCGCGATCAGCTATAACTTTAAGTTCTTTGTCTAAACGATCCTTATATTCTTTAACTTTGTTTTTTGACTTGGTTTGTTTTTTAAAGAAACCGCGAGATTTAAGGATTGAAGCGAGCCCATCTAGAGACATCCTCTCTAAGTATTCATTTTCGTTGTATCCGGCAGGCACGATGAAATCAGGTAAGCGTACAGTAGTATCCGGCATGAATTCTTCAATACGATCCATTGCAATCGTGTGGGTCTCTTCGATACTTTTGAGTATAGTTTCGTTATCATAATTATATCCTTGTGAGTATTTTAAATAATCTTGCCACATTTGCTCTCCGTTCTTTGGATACAATTCGTATTCCAAGTCCTCTAAGGCTCCGGGCATTTCTTTCATCCATTCTGGTTTTGGCCTTCCAAGCCATCCAAGACGACTGTAAAGTTCTCTGTCTTTCCAAGCTTGAGGGTTCGGGTAATGAGAGTCTGCTGTTGACACCAAAGAAATGCCAAACTCTTTGTGCATCTCTAATACATATTCATTAAGAAGGTGCTGATTTGGTACACTATTCCACTGAAGCTCACCGTACCAACGGTCGCCAAAAATAGCAACCATCTTTTTTGTTGTCTCCCGCATGCATTCCAATATCGCTTCGCGACCTTCTTCCTGATTCTCATAGATACAACCAGCGTATACACCGCCCAAACAAGCACTAAGAGCAATGACTCCATCAGAATACTTACTAAGAAGATCATAATCAATACGAGGCTTTCTAAAAAAGTATTTCCCACTGTAACTCTCCGACACTAATTTAAATATGTTGTTCAAACCCTTTTGGTTCATTGCTAGTAAAACTAAATGTCGAACACGAGACACTTTGTTCCCTTCGGATTTAGATGCGCCCTCGTCTTCAACGTTTGTACCCGTTTTATCATCTTTAAGGCTCTTAGCTTTTTTCTTGTCCAGCTTGGCTTCTTCATATTCTTTTCTCCACTCTGTGACAGATGGAATAAAATATGCTTCAACACCAAAGATTGGTTTGAAATCCTTATCTTGCTCTTTCATTTTCTTAGCATGAAGAACTTGATAAGCAAAACCATTCATGTTTCCGTGATCAGTTAAAGCAAGGGCTTTGGATCCATTTTCGTATGCAAAGTCCATATGCTCTTGTGGATAGCCGAAGCCATCAAAGGGTGACCCGACCCCGCTGTGGGCATGAAGCCCAACAAATTTAATTTCTTTCATTATACCTCCGAAGTATACTTATAATATAACAGATTGATTTGATTTGTCAAGTATTTTCTTCTTTGATTTCTATTTTTTTTAAATTAAAGCCCAACAATGTTGATGTATACCCACTGTTAATCCATTTTACTTTATATTCGTGCTCAAAATAGGATTTATCCGGAAAATTTATATAGAGGGGAACCCTTTCCCATAAAACCTCGATAACAACTCCTAGTTCCTTCGACCCATCAGCATAAAAATTCTGATGCGATGGTTGATAGATAACCAAGTCTCCAACTTTAAGTTCTTGCTTCTTCGTCATTGTGTTTCTCCATACCAATAACTAGTCTGCCATTTTTAGTACTAATGTCGACTAAAGAGTCAATATCGTATAAATGAAGTGCTTCAAGTAAAAATTTAAGTTCTAAACTCATGTCTCCGGTAGAATAAGGTTTATAAACATCATGAATGTTATCCGACCCTATTGCAACAACGAGTCCTTGTTCAAGCATCTCTTCTACCGGAGTTATTGCATTGTGAGTCGGGGACAAAGCCTCCGACCTGCGAGAATCAATCCAAGCCGTTGGACATGATATAAAAGAGAGCCCTGCGTCTTTGGACATTTTATAAACTTCCTGTCTATACTTCTTAGGATGGCAAGCAATTGAGATCCCATGAACTGCAGTGACTTTTCCTTCCATGCCCCAATGCATTGTTCTTCTGGCGAGCAATTCTGTCTCTCTTTCCAGATTATTGTTCAACTGGTCTACATGGACGTGAACTCTTTTTTTATATTCTCTTCCCAGTGAAAGAATCTCATCCAAATGGTCTCTTTGGTATCCTGCATCTGCTCTTGGTAAACCTCCAATTGCGTCCAGAAGATTCATTTCTAATGCTCTTCTTAGTAAAGCGTTTTCTTTTGGCGAGATAACACCCTTAAGTGCCTGTGAACAGATTTTAAGAACAAAGCCCGAACCCAAAGCAATGCTTTTAGCTTCACGAGCAGCCTCAAGGGCCTTAAACCCACACACAGAGTCAACATCAATAAACGTCATTGCCCCGCGTACACCAAAATTTTTTTGTCTCCGTATAGCATTGAGGATATTCTGTACGTATGTTCCCGTTGTTGCTTCTCTTTTAAATTTATCA
>Ga0208299_1002451_pt1 | contig 12516 bp, 17 predicted proteins | sample 15_taG_FD_184089 | JGI IMG/M metagenome (GOLD analysis project Ga0208299, IMG submission 184089) | Marine viral communities from the Subarctic Pacific Ocean - 15_ETSP_OMZ_AT15312 metaG (SPAdes) (version 2) | ecosystem: Environmental > Aquatic > Marine > Oceanic | place: Pacific Ocean | collected...
GAAGAAATGAAATCTGCCATGGCATTTCTGTCTTCTTTGGTTATTGCATTGTCGCTCATCAACTTCCACATAATAATGAATCCTTCACTTTATCATACACAAGTTTTACACCTTCTTTTAGTGGGGTGAAATTAACATCAGAATAGTGTTTTAATAATCTACTACAATCTACATCTTTTCTGTGCATACCATTCAATTTTCCGTTGTAGTATATTTTTCCGTCATATCCCACGACTTCTTTAATGGTATTTGCTATCTCAGATATAGTAAGATTGTCTGGGCAGGCCACATTAAATCTTCCACATTTAAAATTATTTAACATTTTACAAATAACTTTTGATATATCATCCGTAAGTGTAAATTGTCTGAGAGGTTTTCCGTTTCCATATAATTCAATTTCTGGTTTGTTGGTTTCTTTTGCTTCGTGAAATTTAGAAATGAGTGTTGGGACTAGATGTGCTTTTTCTGTATTTTGATATTCATCAAATTCTCCATACAAATTACCAAGATATAAAATAGAAGATTCTAATCCATAACTTTTTTCAGCGGCATCTAATTGAACATCCATCATTCTCTTTGCATATGCATATGCAAAGTTTGTGGGTTCTGCTGGTCCATCGTGTAATTGTTTTTCTTTTAATGGATAATTTTTATTGTCTGTTGGATAAACACATGTACTTGAAATGGCGATAATTTTAGAGTTTCTTTTTACACATTCGTTAATTACATGGGTGTTCATTAAAACATTTTCTAGATAATAGTCGTAAGGAAATTTAGAATTGCTTAAAATTCCACCAACTTTTGCCGCCATGTGTATTACAGTAGAAGGATTATAAAAATCAAATAATTCTTCTACTTGATTTTTATCTCTCAAATCTGCTTGAGAAGATTCCAACCACAAAACTTCCTCTTCGGTTTTTAAATATTTTTGTAGTGTTCTTCCTAGAAGTCCTGAACCACCTGTTACTAAAATCATGTTACAACCCCTTCTATTTTTTCAATAACATATTTTAATTCTTCATCTTTTACTTTTTGTCCTTCTTCAGAATCCATTTCAGACGAAACTGAATTATCATGAATTCTGTTTAATACAGTTGCAGATTCTATTATTATTGGAAGACCAAACTTATCATAAAGTCTTTTATAGTATTCTACATCCATTAACCATATTAATTTTTCATCAAAATATATTAAGTCTGGTATATTTTTAATACTCATCACACTAGGAGAACTTATTGTATTTCTTCCCTTGTGAATTTCATCATGATAATTTGGAATCATAAAATCGCCAATTTCTTTTTTGCTTTCATATATATGGCCACAAACACTAACTAACCAAGTTTTATCTGGTTCTTTTTCAAATGCTTCTACCACAAATTTTATGGCATCTTTTACAAATAATATATCGTCCATAAACAATATTTTGATAATATCTCCTGTAGCATTTTTCATTGCATTATTTGTATTGGAAGAAGATTTTCTTTCTCCATCAAACCAAATATAATTAATATTTAATTTGTCAGACCATTCTTTACAAAGATTTTTTATGTTGTCGTCTGTGCTTTGGTCTGATACTACCACTTCTATGTTGTCGTGAGTTTGTTCGTTTATAGCAATAAAAGAGTGGTGAAGGTATTGTTGTCCCTTTCCCCCCATTTCATATGCCGCTATGCAAATTGATACTTTTGTGTTATTCATGTTTTACCGATTTCAATTCTAATTCTTTTTCAATTATATCAAATACTCTTTTATAAAAAGGAATACTATATTGAATAGATTTTTCATAATTTTCTTCAATTGCATCTTTTCTTTTTTTATAATCACTTTCACTTAATGTGTTACAAACATCTATAATTTCCTCGGCAGTATCGACTACTATCACACCATCCATGTTAAAAAATTCTTCAAGGCGGGAACACCCATAGTATACAGGAATTGTTTTAGATTGCAAGCAATCTATTAATTTTTCTGTAAACCAATATGGCTCTCTAGTATTTTCTATAATAATTGAATACATCGTATCAAATATTTTTTTCTTATCCGACTCACCGTTTCCTATAGTTTCAGCGTCTATATTTTTTATATATTTGTGACCTCCGACCACACCACCCATTTCTTGTTTGGGCCTCATAGAACTATTATAAAACTTTTTGGGTATTTTTATTTCATCTTTTCTGTGCCAAACTTGATGCCTCATGTTGTAACCATCTTGTCCAATTGGCGCGGTTATTAAAAACGAAACGCCAAATTCTTTTTCTTGGGTATTTTTTGCCCAACTTGTACCAAAAGGAAACAACACAGATTTACATTTTGAATTTTCAATCAATTCTACTCGTTTTGTCAATATTAAATCTAAATCTGTTCTTTCTTTTATTTCCGATTCTATTGTCATTAGTCCTATTAATTCGGACGCATATGATGGTTCATTATTGTCCAAATAAACATTTAGTGCATTTTCAGGCAATTTTGTTGTCGGGATACTTAAAACAAATAAATTTACAGGCTTATTATAATCTCTGTCAATTTTCTGAATAGGATTGTATGAGGGGTTTACATAAATATTTGGTGTATATGTTTCTTTTGTTTTAGACATCTATCCAGTCCTTGTTGTCAAGACTCCAATCTACAACATCTTGTAGACTCTCTTCAAGATTTCTTTCCAGATTCCATCCCATCTCTTCCATCTTTTCTCCACAGAGAGCATATCTTAAATCGTGTCCGGGTCTGGAGCCATGAAAATCAACAAGTTCATAGTTTAATTCTTTGCCCATATAATCAGCAATAATCTGCGCCAGTTGTAAATTGTCTATCTCTTTTTCACCAACGATGTTATATTTATCGCCGTCTTTTCCGTTCTCTAGAAGAAAGGAAACTGCCTTTGCTACATTCTTTGCATGAATATAATATCTACTTCCTGCTTTTGTTAAATCGGAATTTGCGTGAATGGTAACTTTATCCCCTGTAAGTACAGACCTAATAACCATAGGAATATACTTTTCAGGATGTTGTCTTTCGCCAAATACATTCATACAATGGGTTACTATCACTGGCAATCTGTATGTGTTGTGGAATGCAAGACACAATTCTTCTGCTCCTGCTTTAGAGGCAGAGTATGGATTTCCAGAATTATATCTGTCCCATTCTTTATAGTTTACACCCTCTGGTGCTGGACCGAATACTTCGTCCGTGGAAAAGTAAACCATTCTTTCTATGTCTGCTTTTCTTGCATAATTTAAAATGTTTGCAGTACCAACAACATTATCCATTACAAATGACATAGGGTCTTCAATGCTTCTGTCCACATGAGAGCCAGCGGCCAGATGAAGAATAATGTCTATGTCTCCAATAGTATTTGAAATTGTATCATTAATTTCTGATTTCAAATCGTGCCAAACAAATTTTACTCTGTCTTTTTCTTTTTCCCAACATGGAATTACTGTTAAACGATTTAAGTTTCCAGAAATGTCTAATCTGTCTAGTATTACTAATTCGTTGTCAGTAGTTTCTAGAAAATGTTCTATGATGTGGTGACCTATAAATCCAGTCCCGCCTGTGATAAGTATTTTTTTCATAATATAATCCTTTTCTTATATCTTGAGCCAATTAGCACAATATAAATCTTTTGTATCTTTTACATCCTTTTCATTGGGAACAAACCAATTTGTGGGTGCTATTACCCTTTTATCTTTATTTTCATTAAGCCATGCACCCCACCAACCGAAGGAACTGTTCGCCATTACAACATGGTCACACAATGATAATAAACACATATCTTGTTCAGGACTTCCGCCACTTGCAAATACGAAATTTGGTCCTTGAAATATTTGTTGACATGTTTCAATGTCATCAGAACATATAATATATGTTTTATTTCCTTCTATGTTTACATCAAGAAAAGATATTGCTTTTTTATAATAATCAGTTTTTATCAACGGAACATATATATGTTCCAATTTTTGATAATCCCCTAATCTAACATGAATACCAATTAAACATTCAGAATTCGTTGTTTTTTTTGTTTCTTCTATTTGTTGAGTGCAAGAATCTATAACCTTTTTTGAAAATTTAAATTCTGACCTGATATCATCTTCTATATGTTTGAAATATTTTTCAGATTGAAAATATCCATTCAATCCAACATTATCTTCGACAGAAAACATATCTTCAGAAAAATGAAAATGTGGTTCTTTCATTATTTTTCTAATTCCGTGTACCTGTTCATGATGAAGAACATTTTCAACTTTACTAATATCAAATACTTTGTGTAGAGAACACATTGTTCCTGTTTTGTTGAAATCATAAACTGGATTAAATCCAGTTTTCTTCGCTACTCCTAATAATGCCGCGTATTGAAACATAGCATTACCAAGATATCCATAATCACCTAGTCTTGGAAAACTTAACATATTATACTCCTTGTGGCCCTTCGCCGTATCCTGGTCCTAATGCACCTGCATTTTGTGCCATCATTCTTAGTGGTTGTCTAGTAAGATTCTCCCATTTGTTTGCGCTAGACCTTTCATCCGCTTGATAAAAGAAAGGCAAGTGGGTAGTAATTACATTAAAATGTTGTTGTAACATTGCACATCCCAAATCAAATGGAGTGTTTTTATTATATACAAAATCTTTTGCGGTCTCAATTACTGCTTTTTTATAATCTTCTGTTAAATACATAATAGCATGTGTAGCAAACACACCAGATATTTTTGCTAAACTGTGTCCTATATCTTGTGCAAAATACCTTCCATCTCCGTGAGATATGCCCAAATATATTGCATCTGTATTGTCTGGAATATTGGGTATGAATGGATTAAACCAATCTGTTGTTTTAGCATCATCTTCTAGAATAAGAAGTGGCGTTTCCTTTTCACTTTCTAGAATATCGATATGTGATTGGGCACATCCTCGATAGTGGTGTATTGTTTTGGGTGTTTCTGGAGGGGGTTCTATTACTCTAGCAGATAACCGCTCGTGGTTTTTTAAACCAATTTGCTTGAATTGCTCTTCCATTTTTCTAGAATTTTCTTCGGCATTGTCGAGATTCACCCAACGACACCTAACATTACGAATATCAATTTCCATTATATAAATTCTCCATTTCTAAGTATTACCTATATGATATTTAGGGCACAATTCCCACTGGTCTTTTTCTTTATGGGACAGTATTTTCATTTGTTTTGTTGATGACATAGGTTCTTTAATTTGTTCTGGGTCAACAATTTCACAAAGTTCCCATTCGTCTAATAGATTTGCTATGCAATTTCTTCTTCCAATATCTTCTTCACTTAAATTTGATGGTAGTCCATCCAAAGCAAATAATTCTTTAAAGTGAACTATATAATATTTACCTTTCTTATGAAGAATGTGGCAAGATTGATATAATTTCTTTTCTTTTCTTGAGGAAATGCCCATTCGGGTTAATGTTTCTTTTATTTTAAGAAAATCATCATCCTCAAATAGTTCTACTTCAACCAAATCATCTACTGACATATTATTTCGCTCCATAATCTAGTGCCTTTCAAATATAATAATTAATATATCATATTTATATATTTCCACCTTTACGGAGTTTATTTTTAATATGTTCTATATCATCCTTTGAAAGTATATCCAATGCTTCTTTTGCCTTTCTATTACTATATCCAAAATATTCTTTTATGGAGTCTATATCTTCTGGAAGGGATTCTTTCACCCAAGGACTATATCTTTTACTTTTTCTTATAGTATTTCTAAGAAAATCAAATTGCATCTTTTTGTCCAAATGGGACATGAAATTCATATAGTTAGATTGCATAATTGTGTCTGGGAAAAAGGATAAACATCTGTTAATTATAAATGGCAAATATTTCTTTTCAATAAAAGTATCTTCAGAATCCATAATTGGTTCTTTGGTATAGTTTATTGCTTTTAAATAATCACCAAGTTTCATGCTGATATCTCTGTATCTTTGTCAACTATTGCAACGATTGATTGAATCTTTACCACCACCAGTCCCTCATAAGACTCTACGCCATTTCTTTTGTCGAATACTACATAGTCGTTTACTTCAAATTCTGCCGGGAATATATTTCCTTTCTCATCCTTCATTCCCTGACCAATAGAAAGAACCCTGCCCTTTATCCAAGGAATGTTCTTCTTATCTTCATAAATAATACCCGCATCAGTTTCGGTTCTCTTCTGACACACTTCAATCATAACACAGTCGCCGTATGGTGTAAATCCCTTCATTTCAATTCGCACTCCATCATTAATTCTGTTAAACATGCTGTAAGATTAATTTCTTGGTCTGCTACAAATGCAGACTTATATTGATACTCCGCAAGAATAAGAATTGCTCTAGGAATACTTTGTGATTCCATAGTATCGTATAGACCATCATATATTTTCCGAAAGATTCTAGTTTGGTCGTTGTCTAGATTTTCAACAACCCACTTTCGAACATCTGTAAAATTCTTTGACTTCATTGCTGTAGTCAATTCATTAATTTTTATACTACCGACTTTTGATAGAATTCCAATATCGATAACACCAGCGACTGAATATCTTTGTAATTCGTTAATTACTCTACGGAAGTCAGGAAAGTGGCGCATTACTAATTGTGCTAGTACTCTTTCTTCGTAATTTACACCTTCTTCATCCAAAATATATTCGATTCTTTTTAAGAATTGGGCGGCCATTTTAGGTTTTTCTGCATTTGGTATTCTAAATTCTATATTTGTACATCTAGAATGTAAAGGTTCAATAATTCTATTCTTGAAATTACAAGTAAGAATAAATCTACAGTTATTGGCAAACTCTTCAATAAAGCCGCGAAGTGCGGGTTGCATACTTTGTGCATTTGCGTAATCAAATTCGTCAAGTATTACAACTTTACTTCCACCGCTAATTGATACACTACTCGCAAAGTTTCTAATCTTTGTTCGGAGAGTGTCTATATTACCGTCTTCTGAACAGTTAATTAAAATCCAATCGATATCTAATTCGTTGCAGAGTGCTTTTGCAATTGTGGTTTTACCACATCCCGCGCCACCAGACAAAAGAAGGTTTTGAACTTCTCCACTTTCAACTATTCCACTGAAAGTATCTTTAATGTCTTTTGGTAGTACACATTCGTCTATTGTTGAAGGTCTATATTTTTCGACCCATAAAAAATCTTTAGTCATTGTAGTCATAATTATCTTACCGAATCATAAGGAACATGGACATCTTTAAATGCCTTATAATAATTTTCATCACTTACCATCATATCATCTAAAAGAGTTTCAAATGTATGTTCTGGTTGCCAGTTTAATTCTGTTCTAAGTTTTGTAGAATCGCCCTTTAAATCTTTTAGTTCTTCTGGTCGTAAAAATCTTTCATCTAAAACAACATAATCCTTGTAGTCCATATTAAGTTTTCTGAAAACATACTCACAAACATCACGAACACTATGTGATATACCAGTTGCACACACATAATCTTCTGCTTTTTCTGCTTGCAACATCATCCACATTGCCTTGACATAATCTTTTGCATGACCCCAATCCCTTGTAGCATCCAAATTTCCTAGTCTAAGTTCTGTTGCTTCTCCCGCGGCAATGGCAATAGCACCCTTAACAATTTTACTTGTTACAAAGTTAGAACCTCGTCTTGGTGATTCGTGGTTGAATAAAATGCCATTACTAATAAACATATCGTAAGAATTTCTATAATTCCTAGCAATATTGTACCCGAATACTTTTGCACAAGCATAGGGACTTACTGGATTCATAGGAGTTGTTTCTCGTTGAAATCCATCATCATCAATACAATTACCAAACATTTCCGAAGATGATGCTTGATATATTTTTGTATGTGGGTTTACTATTCTAACTGCTTCTAAAACATTGAGTAAACCCATACCTGTTGCACACGAAGTATACACAGGAATATCAAAACTTATTCGTACATGAGATTGCGCGGCAATGTTATATACTTCTATTGGTTCACATTCTTGAATTATTTGAATCAATGAAGACAAATCTGTAACATCTCCATAATGTAAATGTAAATTATCGAAACAATCTTTTAGTCGTGCGGTTTGATTTTCTGCCACAGAATGTCTTCTAACAATTCCGTGTACTTCATATCCTTTTTCTAACAAGAACTCCGCAAGATAAGAACCGTCTTGGCCACTTATGCCCGTTATTAGTGCTGTTTTACCTAATCTTTTCATGATGTATATGTGGAATCACTTTCTAATGCCACCCAATATGTCAAATCTCTGCTTTGGTGTTTAAATTCACTTACAACCTTTTCAGTAATATTAACATCATAACTGCCGGGCATCATTTTAAGATTTTCTGATTTAAAATAGAAAACAAAATCATGGTCGCCGTGGGGCAGAGTACCAATGTCTATAGAATAACTATTGCTTGTTTTATCTGATTTATCTAATGCAACTAATTCTATTGTGTTTCCGTTTGACCGAATTGCAATATCATTAACCTGAAGAACAGATGAAGCCTTTAGAATATCATTAAAATTAGATTGAGTAAGAACACAATCAACAACAGAGTCTGGCATATTAATTTTCTTATTGACTGTTGTTAAAAGAGACGGCTCAGAATAATAATATTGAACTGAACAGTTATTCTTTTGTGAATTTATTGTAACATAATTTTCTTCAAATAAGAACTCTGGGTCTTCGAATAAAGAAATTGTTCCTAATAATTTATTTAAATCCCAAATGCCAAATTCTGTATCAAAATGTTCAGAAACTTTGACCTCTGCCATTATATTTTTTACAGGGGATATTGTTGTTAGTGTGTTTCCTTCTTTTACTAAAATATTAGAATTGATAGAAGAAAAGTTTTTAAGAACCTCCAATGTGTCGTTTGAAATTGTTGTTCCGCTTGTTGTTGTTGTCGTCATAATATAGTCTCCATTATATTTTTATCTATTGTTCTTATTATACTCATGATATGCATCTTTGTCAATATCACCTTGTAACATATCTCTTAAATATTTTTTATCTTTTTTTCTTCCATGTTTACTTTTTCTTTTTTCGGTGTTGCGAAGGTCGAATTTGTCGTCCGCGTGTTCGTAGTTGCGTTGTCTTTTTTTGTTCCTCGCCATTTTAATATAACTCCTCTGCCGTTTCAAGTAATTCTACAAGTTTATTCTCCATTAAATATGGAAATATTTTATTTGTTTCTTTATTACACGGTTTATTATATTCTTTTATTATTTCATTTTCAATTTCTTCTGGTATTTCTTCAAAATCTATTAGAGTTTTATTTTGATTCCATCTATCTGTTTTTTTATAGGTTTCAAAGTTGTCTTTTATTTCTGCCATCTTCTTTTTGGTCATTGGCTTTTGTCTTTTATCTTCATTAACAAAAGTATCTTCTTCTGAAAGAATGTTAGGAACTCCGTCAGATGAATCGCCACGAATAATATGTTCTTTTAAATATTCTTCTGAATTGTCACATGTTAAGAAGTCTTTTTTGTTTGGACTCCACTGTTTTACATTAGAATACTTTTGTAGTTGTTGAAAATCTTTATCACTGGAAACTATAACAATTGGTTCTATTGGTAAAGAATGTTTACAAATGGTGGCAATAATATCGTCTGCTTCTGTTCTTGGCACCGAAATATTTTTCCAAGGGAAAATAGACTCTACCTCTGATTTAATTATCATCATAGAATCAAATATTTTATTCCAATCGTGTGGGGATTCTTGTTTTAACTTTTTTCTATTCTTTTTATAATGCTTAAATGTTTCTGCTCTCCAACAGTGTGGAGAATCGTGACAGATTATAATATCACCATAGTCTTTTTTAAACTTGTGGTTGTATATTCTGTATGTGTTTAAGCACATATGCCTCAATAGTCCTGTATCTTCAATATCGCCATATTTGATAAGATTGAAAATGTTTGCTATTAAAAGTTGATTGTTATCAATTAAAATCATGGTTTGTTTCGTTTCATTTTCTCAAAATTATCTTGAGTTTGTCCTACTTTTATCTTGGACAATTTAGAAATTTTCTTTTTGGTAATGGGTTTCTTTTTTACCATGGCATTTTTACACGCATTAAGTTTTGTATCTGCGTGTTTACGCATCCAAACTCTATCTTCTTTATTGGTGTTTCTTTGTATCCAAAAGGCCTTTTCAAGTATCCACTCCCAAATGCAGGCGCCTTTCCATTGGATTTGAACTCTAACATCCCTGCCTCTTTCAAATCCCATCCATTCTTCTTGGCCGGCAAGTTTATATGTTTTAACAGTGAAATTTTTAGACAGTCCTTCTAATCCGACTGTAATATAATCTTTATATGATAGATTGTTTATGTTTGTCATTGTTGTATTATACTTCAAATTTTAAATTTGTCAAGGAAGATGTTTTATTTTTCTAATCCAATTCCACACAGACCTTGTAATATCATCTACATTTGTAATTTTTGCAGACCACTTTGTTTTCTTTTTAAATTCGGCAGGGTCTGCACATAAGTATTCTGGGTCGCCGTCTCTTCTATCGGCTTCTTCTATTTTAATTCTTTTATTGTACACTGAACCACATATCTTTAAACAAGAAGAAATTATTTCACGAACAGAATATCCAATACCATTGCCTACATTATAACATCTGTTGTCTAAATTATCCATAATGGCTATATGTGCATCTGCCAAATCGTCTACATGAATATAATCTCTTATACATGTTCCGTCTTTTGTGTTGTAATCTGTTCCGTATATTTTTATTTTATCTTTAACTCCTGCCAATGCTGATAAACACATAGGAACTAGATTCTCTTTTCCATCGAAATTAAAATCTCCTATCTTTCCTTCCATGTTACATCCTGCCACATTAAAATATCTTAATGATGTATATTTAAATTTTGTATTACTTTTTGAATATGCTTCTAACATTTGTTCTAACATAACTTTGGTTGTGCCGTATGGACTTGTCGGACATAATGAAGATGATTCTAAAATTGCCTCTGTAGATTTTTTATCTCCGTAAACTGCGGCACTACTAGAAAGTACAAACTTTTTTACCCCCAAAAAAGTAATAGCAGATAAAAATAATGGGAATTGTCCAACATTATTTTCGAAATATTTAAGAGGTGCTTTCACAGACTCTCCCACAGAAATATTACTTGCAAAGTGAAAACATATATCAATATCTAATTCTTGAAGAAAAGGAGAAACTCTAGTAATGTTGCCTATATCAGACTTTAAAAATTTTCCATTCCAACCATGTTTCTTTAAATGGTCTAATGTTTTTTGACTTCCTGTTGTAAGATTATCAATGATGATTACTTCATGCCCTTGTTCTATCAATTTAAGAACTACATGAGAACCAATATATCCTGCACCACCTGTTACTAAACAATTCATTATTATTGTCCTGACTTACAATCTTTAGGGGGTTCATCTTTTCTAGATTTTTCAATTACTAAAATGCTGTCATAATAATGAATAGAATCAACAGATTTGGTGAATTCACTTACTTGTAATAAATTATTTTTAGAATGGTATGCATTTAAATAGTCTATAAAATTTTTACTATACTCTATAAATGTTGATGGGTTTTTATATCCACCGCCATAATAATCTCTATTAGGCTCAACATCCCAATAAGATGTATGAAGGTCTTCACATAAATACACTCCATCATCTTTCACATGGTTAAACAATTCTTCAAATGTGTTAATCTGTTGAATCATAGTATGACCACCGTCATCTATTAAAATATCAACCTTTGGAATTAACTTTTTAATATTATTTAAAAAATTTCTATCTGCTTGGTCGCCAATAAATACTTGCACATTTTCTTCTTCTAAATGTTTACAATTTGGATTAATATCAACCCCATAAATTTTTGCTTTATCTCCAAAATAATCTTTCCACATTTGTAGGCTTCCGCCTCTATCTACTCCAATTTCAAGAACAACTATTTCTTTGTTTCTAAATTTACTAAAATGTCTTTCGTAAATATTGAAATAGTGTTCCCATTTATAGATTATTCTTTTTGTGTTATTTTTAAAATATTTTTCTAAATCATTCATTCTTCTGGTTTCCAAAATACAAGTACTGGTTCATATTTAAAATACTTACCGTCTACCATACAATAATTTTTGCAGGTAGGTTTTCCATCTTCGCCCATTCTGTTTTGCCCTGGCATTCCTTCTAACGCCATCTTAACTGTGTACTTGTATATCATACCACAAGATTCAAGAATGTCAATACTATCTTTCTCTAATGGCATATAATTTCCACTTACCAACAAGTCTGCAATGTTCCATGCCATATACCTGCCAGGTTTTAAATATTCTGCACAGGTTTCTAGTGTTGGTTTTAAGAATCCATCTCGCCAACTCTCATAAGACGAACCATACTTTTTATATGATTGGTTTTCATCTTCACTGTATGCTTCTCTATTAAAGTATGGTGGTGAAGTAAAAATGAAATCCAATTTGCCTTTATACTTTTTAAAGTCTGGATTGATATGAATTACTTCTGAACCTTCTTTGAATATTTCGTAAGTATTCG
>Ga0208299_1002455_pt1 | contig 12500 bp, 4 predicted proteins | sample 15_taG_FD_184089 | JGI IMG/M metagenome (GOLD analysis project Ga0208299, IMG submission 184089) | Marine viral communities from the Subarctic Pacific Ocean - 15_ETSP_OMZ_AT15312 metaG (SPAdes) (version 2) | ecosystem: Environmental > Aquatic > Marine > Oceanic | place: Pacific Ocean | collected...
ATCGTTCAACCTTTATATGAGCGCGCTCAATAATAGTCTATTTGGATACAATTCATTCAGACAAGCCCACGGTGGCCAAACGCGCCAAGCGAGATCGATGAGGGAAAATAACGTTTTCTCTTATAGGACTGATAAAATAGAATCACCAACTGATGCTAGAAGAGATTGGACTGTTAGAAATGTTGCCTTTTCGCCAATAGTGGAGAATTTCCCAATCAATCAAAAAGTTTCGCGAGGCGGTTTGACGCATGATTTTGAATATACATTTGGGAATCGTTATGAATACTATCCAGTAGGAGGTATTGAAAACAACGATCTTTATGTTATCACCGGATTGGATAAAATAAAACTAGAAAGAAAAACATTATTTGATTATGTATCAAATCTATATGTTGACCCTCAACCCGGCGGGGCCGAAGTAGGATTCAAATCTCTTATTTACAAACAAAACATTTGGCCGAAGAGTCAGTATACATACAGACAAGAAAACAGACAAAGAACACAGTTTACTACTGACTGGTGGAGTAGTTCTAGAACGAGTAGGGATAGAACAGATGTAGCCAACTCACTTGGGAATACTGTCGGTAGTCAATCGATTTGGCCGCTGGATGGAGATGATTTACCGCAGATTCAACCACAAGATCTGTTTAGTGAGTACACAGCCAGTACGACTGACGAGTACAGTAAAAAATACTTGTTCAGCGCCGGGGAATTGCAAAACAACTGCATGTTACATTATAATGTTGTTGGCTTAGAGCAAACTTCCGCATTTATGCAGGGACATGTCTATGGTAAGCTTGATGCTAAATTAATGGAAGCAAAAATAAAGCCTTCTATTATTTATGCACGAGATTATATTATACATTCGGCTTCTTGTATAATGCTAGCGGTTACTGGTGTAGTCGGAGTAGAAGCATACACTCCAGTACAGAATATTGGTGGTGTACTATGGACAGCCGGATCCGAGGCTGGTAAAGAGCCGTTTTATTATAAAGACTATAATGACTATGTTCTAGATATGAGAACTGCCGGCAAAGATTATTCTGTGATACCTGAATTTAGAATAAGCGAAAATATTAATAATATAATAGAAGGACCAGATGGCGTAGAAACCGTGCTGAATCCACTATTGAGCATCACCGGAGGGTTTTACCCAACTTCATCTCAATATAGCTCAAATGATCAATTCTTTAAAGAATATACACATTCTGATTTTATTAAGTATTTTTCAATTATTGACGATAAGCACATGGTTGACTTCGAACGCCGCACCGGAAGGTTGAAGCTTTCATGTAAGGCTTTTAAGAAATTCCTTCCCTATGAAGGCTTTTACCCCGCACAGAGAATATTGCAGATTGGAACTCTGTTTAGTCAGTCATATTCTGATGTAATTGATATTACAGGATCTGGGATGCCCTTTACACAAAGTAGTGTTGCTAGTGTTAATGCGGGCGGCTCATTCCGTACGGCGCTTATCCCTTTCATATCTCCTGGGATTCTTTGTAATAGTATCAAATCAGGTGTCGGCATGGGATATCCAGTCTTTACTAGTAGTTTCGATCCAACAGTGACGGTTACTGGATCCTATAGCTTCGTCGCCGGCGCCGAGAGATTTGATCAATACGGGGCGCGCATATCGGCAAGTTATGACGCCAGATTGCCATTTGAATCCGTAACAGATCCACTTTCTTATATTTCTACTTTTGTTGACGCTGAGCCAAATGAGAATGCAATACTTTATAGTACTGCCAGCTACGCCTCCGGAACAGCCGGCTCTGATCTTTATCGGTATGCTGTAAATAATTTCCTTGCTGAGTCAATGAACCTTTTCCTTGCGCGAAATTCAGTAAGCTCGATTGTATCTTCAGGAGAAAATGCTTTTACGTTCGATCCATCAAAAGAATATAGAATGAATATTCGCATTTTTGAAGAAGGAATGAGCATGTACAGTGGGGACAAGTCATTCGGCCCCCCTATTGATGATTCACAGTTATTGAATGGGTCTCGGGCATCCTTTTTACCGTATTTACCTCCGTATGATATAAAAGCCGGAGGGCAAGAAGAAGGAGTTACCCTAGTCTTCAATCCTACGAGTGAAATACAGAGTATAGATTATATTCTCAACAATCTGACTCAATCTTATTTGATAAATGATTCAATTGCAGAAGGCGTATCATTAGCAGTTGATAATAGAACTAAAATTATTGATTCAATCGACTTCTCTAGAAAAGTAAGAGTAGGAGATAGTTCCCGAGCCGTCCCTGCTGCTCCGGAATTTGCTATTTCCATTCAACCAAAATTTGAAACACCTATTTTAGATTTCTCCCATAGAACTGCTAGCATGCCCGCCGTAACAAATACTTTTGCAACAATGTCAATCACTTTTGATTATGCCAATATAGAGGGATATGCAGCTGACACTTATACTCTTACTGTTTCTGATGGGAATTCCGCGATCCTTTTCTCTCTAAGTGATACAAACGACGCGGGCGCCACATATCCAATAAAAATAAACACCGGATCTCATGGCGGCGAATTTAGTAGCAATTTCAAGACTGTTATAGAGCAAGCCAACTACGCGGGTGTCGAAGCACAAGGGGCAACAATCGCAACTAATTTTACAGTTACGACTGGGGGTATCGCGGCCGCCCCTAACATTACTCTAACTGCAAAAGCAGCCGGAAGCAGACCTTATTTATTTGTTACTTCTAGCTCACCCCATGGGATATTTGCCGGGGGCTCCCCGGTATATACAAACGGATCCGGTTATTATGATAACTCGTCAGTTGCAGACAACTACTATGTTGGAATGTGGCATCAATATGGTCGCATCCCAACCGGCTCCCAAGGCATAAAGCTACAGGTAACTGATCCGATTATTACAGCCACTACCGCTTCACTAGCGGACACTCTAGGGTTTAGCAAACTCCCGGTGAAACTTGGTCAGCTAAATAATACAATTGTTAAGGAAGCCATTGTTGCGATCCCTTATAAATTTATCACCAACGCGCGCCGCAATCAGAACCCCCGAAGATTCTTTAAGATCGATAGAGAATCATTTACATCGGCAAAAGATTGGATAGAAGCTGTTCACCGCGAGAAAACAAAACGAACCAGTATACCAAAGCCAGATTTACCACCTGAGTATTTTGCTTTGGCCAAGCGAATGAGAAGATATGTCCTTCCTCCTGCGTTTGATTTTTATAATCGCGATGAAATGGATCCGATTGCAATGTTTGTATTTGAATTTGGTATGGAATTAAACCAGCAAGACTTGGCAGATATTTGGCAGAACCTCCCTCCAACTTCAACAACCGGAAAAGACCAGATAAATTCACGTTTTGAGTTCGAGGAAGAATCTTTTGAAGTTTCTTACGGCGAAGAGCTTTCATGGCCGGTCCTCTTCCCGGGAGACAGAGAAGGAAGAGAGCCCCGCCCCGGAAAGGGACCACTCAGAGAAGATGTAAGGTGGATGGTTTTCAAGATCAAACAACGCGCAGCTTATGACTACTTTGAACAAACTAGAAAATCTTCCTTGGCCCACGGCCTGGAGAATAAAGTTGAACCGTTCGGGGCATTTACTAACCCAGCATATAGTTATAACTGGCCTTACGACTTTTTCTCTTTCGTAGAATTGGCTAAAATTTCAACTGAAATTGAAATAGACAATCTAGAAAGACCGCCCATTGATGTCCCCGCGGCTGAGTCGTCATCCGAAACTGGAGAAGATACTGAAGCTCCAGATGGAACAGCACCCGAGACAGAAGCAGCTACCAGTGCTGCCGGCGCTACCGGAAGATCCGACACCGGCAATATTGGCAGCGGAAGCCGCAAGAAGCCATATGTGATAAGGTAAATTAGATGTCCATTTTTGATTCAAAACAAGAAATACTAGATATTCAACTAACTTCTTATGGAAAATCCCAATTATCAAAAGGGAAATTCAATCCATCACTTTATGCTTTTTTCGATGATAATGTAGTATATGATTACTCTTATGCTTCCGGATCCGACGCTACAAATGGAGCCGCTGACGATAGGATCAGAACTCAGACACCTTATTTGAAAACTCAACACTCCCTAATCGGAAGTGAGATAAAGCTAAATAAACAAAATACAAATCAAAAGATAACTACCCGAGTTACAGATTACGAGACTAGAACTTTACTCAAATATCCTTTAGGCAACTCTAAGATAGGAGAGGTAACAGGTTCTTATATTGATACGCTTCTCTTGTCAAAGAATTCCTCAATTAATAATGTAGCTGTAACTGGTACACTAAATAAATTCTCTCAAAAAGAAGCATTTGATATTAAGAATCCAAAACTATCAATAAAAACTTTAAAATTTAGACCAGAATTCAAACTATCAGTTAACGGTGTCATACCAGATCTCGTTGACCCGGATTCTTCGATGCCCCCTATAGTCTCACCAGTCTTGACAGACGGAGCTTATGTGAAAGTCAATGTGGACGATTTTCTCTTGTATATAAATGAAGAAAATTCTTATCATGATTTTGATAATTTTGAGATCTCCGTATACAAGGTTGAGACGGGGGAGAATCAAAATCAGACATATAAAAAGCTAAACTTCGTAAGAAGTCCTCAAAGTTTTGTCGACAAAGAGGGGTTTTTAGTGGAAAGTGGAACAGAACGGCTAGCCTCCATAACTCCAGACGATGTGGAGTTTTATTTTGATATTTCACTAGATGAAGAAATCTCACCATCACTACTTAATAGTAGAGTGCCTAGAGATAAACTGGGCGCCCCCATTATAAGAGATCCTTTGATTAGAAACGAAAAAACTTTTAGAGAAAGAGCGAATTTTGTTCCCTCCTCTGGAGCGCCAAGCCGAACTTTGGGCGCGCCTCCTCTTAATAATCCCAATGGTACAGATGATGGAGACCTTTGTTAATGAATTATATTATCGATAATTTATTATATCCTCAAATAACCGTCAATAAGGTTATAAAAGAGGACAACTCTGTTTCCCTGCAGCTGTTCCTAAGAGCGCGCCAGGGGTGGTATACAGAGGATGAGCTACAATATTATCTACAGAATATTCGCTTATTCATGATCTCATCGCACCTAGGAAGTGTTAAAACATTTTTAGAAGTTTCAGGGCTCAACCGTGAAAATCAGTTAAAGAAAGTTGTTTTTTCAAAAAGTACTTTAGGTTTTGAGGACTTCGCTAGCTCATTCGAAGCTAGTTTTTCAGATATATCAGCAACAACGTCTCTAAAAAATCCTATTCGCCAATCTGGAACAGGTTCAGAAATTTACAACTATTATGGACTTGGAACTTTTGATATCCAGCAAGAACTTGATCAGTTTGAAGCAAATTCTACTATCGTCGGAGCATCTATTATACCCCCAAATGAGATATTCCAAAGTATAACAATCAATGGAGTCTTCATAAAAGATGAAGGTGAATATTCAAGTAGTGAGAATTTTTATAATTCCAGTATTCTAATTGGTCCAAATTCGTTTTTAGCAAAGAGAGATCCCGCACCTAGTAAAAATGAAAGAAAAAGCACAGCTTTTTCAAATATATTCCCTTCAGTGACGGACAAAAAGTTTAATTTTAGTTTCTTTGTTGATACGTATCGTTTATACCTCAACCGTTCTGAAGTATTCGCTTCTTTATCAGATTTTTTTCAACAGCAAGCGCTCGACGCTACCGGGGTAGTAGATCGTTCTTTACTGTTATATCGGCAAAGAGTCAATACTACTCCTTTGGGAGTGAGCCTTTATAATCACGAAAAGGAAATTTTGAATAGAATCGTAACTAGAAGAACTGCGGAGAATCGCGGAGGCTCCGGAGGCGCAACTCCTGAGTTAGTCGTAGGTCAAGGAGGCTCCCTTGCGACAGATACATTCTCAGCCTCAAGCTCGAAGGCGAAGCAGAAGCCGCCTCCCAAGGGGGGGAAGGGTGCTCAAGTGCCGGCGCAAACAGAAACGCTTCCGGGTCAAGAACACCTGTTCACGCTCGCCGGCCCGAGCACACAAAAAGAAACAGAAAATGCCATTCGGCTTCGACGCGCACCAGTGTTGGATGATTCAAGAAACTCTCTGTCAAATTTACTATATTTTACCTGCCAAGACAGCTTTGACTCTGCTACCAATACTAATCTCCACTACAAATATGGAGTGGAGATGCTAATCGAAAGCGGGGTTTTCTTGACAATAAGAGATTTGAAAGAGGATATTAGACAATTAGATCAGTTCAAAGAGTTTATGGAGGGAATCTTCAGAACTCCAAGTTTCTATAGCCAAGAGCAGCAATCATTTGTTGCCGAGATGACCGGGGTGTTACAGCGCGACATAAAACGCATAAATTCAAAAATTGGAGATACCCCTATTGAAGAATACTATTCAAATATTCTAAAAAAATTGATTCTATCTCTAAGAGGTTTCGAAGGCCCTCTTTTCAATAGGCTTTATATGCAGGATATTTTTGATACATTGAAAAAATCGATTGGTGGAAATGATTCAATTCCATTTGAAAAGACATTTTTATATTTTTTCAAAGTTTATGATTCTGTAAGAAATATTTTGAAAGAAATTTTGCTAACCGATGGATTCCATTTGGAGCAAAATACTAAAACTAGAACCGGTAAAATAGGACTCCCCTTAGACAAGAACATATTAAAAGTTAATAATGAATTTTCTTATATATTTACTCCTAGCGATTACAAAATAAGATATTCCCACATACCAAATGAATATATTGTCCCTACTTCTGAAATTCCCTTGGTCTCAACAGATAACTATGCCCGCGTCTTACAAAGTAGTATATCTAAATATTATCAAGGACTTATATCTGAAGAGAACTTCCCCACAACGAGTGATCTTATAAGAGTATACGAGACAAATCTAGGCGAAACCCTCTTAAAAGGGATAAACACTCTAAATTATTTATCCCCAAGCTTGATAAAATTAGGATTCAACGAAGAACATTATATAGGACTACAAAATAACCATAGCTGGGATCCAAGACCATTCATGAATTTTGCTTTAGATTGCATTATGTTTAATCTTTCAAATACCATTCCAGTCGAAAACTCTGATTCTCTAGACGTGAAGATTGCAAAAAAGATAAAAGAAGTAATGACATATTATTCTTTAGCCCCAGCTAGAGACTTGTTGACCTCTTTTCTTACCTTTGGAGACACTCTAGACATTTCTCTTGTTACCGAGGATGGCCCATCTAGTGACGAAGACGATGAAAGGGTTTTCTCCAGTGACACTACATCCACATCGCCGGCCCCTCTTGTGGGGAATGTGTTTTTAGATTTATTAGATGATTTTATAGAGAACTATCCCCACTTGAGCCACCAGGGCGACTATAGGATCAAGTCGAGAACAAAGAGAAGCCTACGAGAAGCGTTTTTTGGCTTGGGGAATGTTGAATTACCTTCGCAACTATATGCTCTATATGAAAATATAGTACCCCCAGTATACGCTCGCCCTCGCAGCACTACTTTTTCTTGGAACTCTAAAGACATATTAGAAAATCCAATCAACATTCCCGTAATAAGACTTAATTTTGCCAACATTGGTACTATTGAAAGCTTAGTAGGGTTTGAAACACTTCAGGATAATACTCTGAATCTTCTAAAGCCCAAGTATAAATTAGCTAATCTTGAAAAGGTTTTGGATAATGATTTTGGTACTTTTTTGTGTAGAATAAAAAATTATAATTTCAAGAATCATGAAAAAGCTTGGTATTTAGATAATGATAATTTATTAAGTTTCAACTATGAAAATGAACATTTTTATATGAGAAAAACCGGATCTGAACAAGATAGTTTTTTGAGAAGCCTAATTAGTGGGACGCCCACAACTGTGGAGACAACACTGGGAGAGCCACCACTTCCCGAACCAGATGCTACCAGTACTGGTACTTCCGATTTGTCTCCCCCTCCTACTAAAACACAACTTGGGCTACCTCCGGATGGGATACTGGGTGGCGTAGAGGATCCTCTTGGCGATTTTGATACAACAGGAATCGGTGGCGGCGGCTACCGCGGCGGGGGTAGATAATAGGATATGTTAAGATCAAAAAGAAAAGTCAAATTCAACCTAACAACGAGGCGCACAGGCCGCGTAGGGGGCACGATAGAATCCATACAGGACAGAAGAGCCGGCGCTTATGCCGTCGCAGCCAATCAAGAGGTGGATATTCTAAGATATTGGACGGGTTTATTGCCGCACATTTTTGATCTCGGCAGTTTGGGTAAAACTATAGAGAATATATATAATCTACCTATACCAGAAGAGGCCGGCCCGTTTATTATCAACAATAATCATATAAGAATTCCTTTATTTCTGCAGATGATGTACAGAATTCCTTTTTCTGAAATATTCATAACAGATGAAGAAACTATAGATGCCGATACGGGCGGTTTCATTGGCAGCGTGCCGGGGCTGTACGAGCCGGGGCAGCCGCCTCTGGTTGGGAAAAGAGGAAATATCACCCTCAGATTCAGGGAAGTTAATCACTTAGCTGTTTTTTATAATGGGATATCCCTGAGAGATTTTTATAAAACCGGTAATTTCGAATGCCCTTACATAATGGAGGCTCTAGCTTCTTTGGAGGGCGATCCTGACAAAGAAGCTATTCTTGCCAGGCGCGCCCAAGATACCATGCGCGCTCTTGGGGCGCCGTGGATTAGCAGCGTACCCACCGAAATAGGCACAAAACTTTCTGAAAGAAATCGATCTGAATCTGTTTTGTATGAACAATCAAATATAGAATACTTTGCTCCAGTACCAGAGACCCTTATTCGACAAAAATTAGATGTTGTAAGCGATATGAAGTTCTTGGTAGATGAAAATTATAACTTCTTTTCTGGCAAATACGAACAAAAAGAAAGATCTCCTGCAAATAGAGAGTTTGGTTTAGTACCTGAAACCCTTTTGCCATCGTCATATGCGTTAGCTAGCCTGAATCACTTAAATTCCTTTGAAGATAATTCATCATTTATAAATTCAGCTGCAGATGAAATAGTTAAAGATTTTACTTTAGATAATAAAGTTAATATTAGTATGACGAGAAATACAAAAAGTCTAACTAGAAATTATTTCGAAAAATACTCTGAATTTGCTCTAACTAAACTAAATGAGAATGTTAGGATTGCGTTAGAGAATATTAATCAAAAAAATAAAAATATATTAATTGTACAAAATGTAGTTGAGCAAAATAAGCTCAATAAAATTCAATTTCCCTTTTATAATGAGATTATTCTACTAGACGCTGCCCGATCCAATGTGGAGTTCATAACGAGGAACTTAGTAGACCTTGAGGGGGCTGCAGGTTCTCCCCTCTTAGACAAAAACTGTTTGTTGAGGCTCTCCTCTTTGGGGGAGATGTCTAGTGAAATTGGAGATTCAAAAATCTTACAAGACGCCACGGGTGAATCGGATACTGTTAAATATAAAACATATTCTGTCGTACAGGAATATGATGATGAGAGAAAAGTGACAGAAAGAACTATAAGGACAATCAAATATGATTCTTTCTTATCTTCTTTGGCTTTAACAAAAAATGCAATTATTTTATTTGATTTTGCAAAACCTCTGCATGAAGATCCCTCTAAGGGAAAGATTGTTTCCTACGAGACCAATAACAGTTACGGGCAACAAGCCCGTGCCCAGTTTTCAGGCTTGTTGTCAAGCACACAAAACCCATTTACCTCTCTGGATTTGAATACGATACCTAGAGAAAAAGTAGTTGATGTCGCAAGGGAGATTGGCGAAAAGATATATAAAAAATCTAGAGAAAACAATTTTTCAATAAAAGATATTCTTACAAATAAAAAGAATTATTTCGAAATATTTGCTTATAGAGTACTAAAAACCAATAAGACTACGGGTCTAAAACAGAATTTCTATATTCTGAATACGGATAAACATTTGAATTCTTTTATTGATTCACAACTAAAATACGATCAAGAGTATTCCTATGAGGTATATGCTTATTCTTTCTCTATAAGTAATTCTTACACATACTCTAATTCGAATCTACCATACATATCAGGAGGAGGCGAGGCTCCCATCGGCCGGCGCGGGAGTGTGTTGGATTTCGAAACTACTTTCACATCAAAACAGAACGCACAAGTAATAGAGATGCCGGTTGTCGCGGAAAGCTCTGTCAATATTGATGCCCCTCCAAACAAACCCAGTATAGAATTCTATCCAGTAAAAGATTCTGAAAATCAAATACAAATAAGATTAGCTAGAATGTTTGGAGACTCAATTGAAACTCCTATAATAATGGAGAATTCAGATAGGATAATATTTGATAGAATAAAACATAATCAAAAAAGACGAGATGACAAGATCATTTTCAAGACAGATGAAACTCTTATGGCTTTTGAGGTATATAGAATTACAACTCCTCCTAAGAGTATAAGGGATTTCTTTGGAAGCAAGAGGCTAGTACAAAATACTTTTAATGGGAAAGTTGGAGAGTCGGTTGTCATAACAGATCTTGTACAGAAGAATGTTGAATATTATTATTTATTCAGATCTATTGACAATCATGGAAACTTATCAAACCCAACAGAGATATTTAAATTTACTTTAGTTGATATTGAAGGTGCCCTTCAGCCGCTGCTGGAAACCATGCCCTTGGATACGCTAACCACTCCTCCAAAGAGTGTGAGAGGTCTCCGAAGCTTCCTACAAGTACAACCCAGTACTTTACAGCGCCAGTTGAGGAGTGGCCAATTTAGTGGTAAGTCTTCAAGTGATATAACAGCTGTGACACTTGGGACTGGAACAACTTCAATGGAAGAGAGCTCTGTTATCGGAAACAAATTTTTATTAGAGTTAGCTTCAAAGAATACAGGAAAAATTATGTATATAGAATTGGAGTACAATGTAGATAATAACGGCCTTCGCGAAGAGGAACCCGGAGGGATTACCTCTGCGGGAATAGAGGCTGTTGTAAGAAGAAACAAAAACCGCTCTCGCCGCAGGATAGCTTATGACACGTCGCAAAGCATTCCAGGATCGGAATCTTACGGCTTCCGCGGTGGAAGTATACCGGAATTAGTTGTAGGTACTGGAGAAGAGCTGATCCAACAACCCGGCGATACATTTTCAAGCCCGGGAGCTACCTCGGGCGCGTCACCATCGAAAAGTAGCGCCTCGCCCGTTAACTTACCAACCACTCAACGTGCGAAAACATATAGAAAAAAAGAATAAATCATTTAACTAACTATTTATTTTAGTAAGGAGTAGAACATGGCCTTTTTAGACAATTCAGGAGACATCATTTTAGATGCTGTCCTAACCGACGAGGGGCGCCGAAGACTGGCGGCCGGCGACGGATCTTTCAGAATATCCAAATTTGCATTTGGAGATGATGAAATAGATTATACTTTGTATAATAAAAACCACGCTAGCGGATCGGCATATTATGATTTGGAAATATTGCAAACACCGATTTTTGAAGCATTTACCAACAATGCCTCTTCAATGAAATCAAAAGCATTATCAATTAATAATCCAAATCTTTTATATTTGCCAATTATAAAACTAAATGAAAGTACAAGATTTCAAAGAATTCAATCTGGCTTTGGACAAAATACTTTTATAGTTGTTGTCAATAAGTCTAGCCAAACCTCTTTAGCCAATGTGGCCACCGGGATTTTATTTGGTGCGGCAGATTCAGATGATAATAATGTGCAGGGAGAGGCCATAAGACTTGATCAGGGCCTCGACACAACATCTATAAGTTATGAAATCCCGCTAAGTTCAAATCTTACAGAGAGAAGTTTCACAATCCAATTGGATAGCCGGCTCGGGAAACTTTATGATCGTACTGGCGCCACAGAGACAAAAGAATTTTCAATTGATGATGATGGAATGGCGACTTATCTTGTCACTGTTAATGATTCCGGATATGTTAATGAGATAACAGATCGAGATCAAGCCAGCGGAGTTGGGGATAGTGTCCTCGCCGGCCCTCGCGGAAACAAGCTGGAGTTCAAGATAAGAGCAACTGATGATTTGGGTACTTCTAATTATTATTTTGACTTATTCGGCACTACCGATGCCTCTGCAACAATTGCAGGAACCAGTCTTTCCTCGGCCGCCGTCAAATATATTGATTCAATTGTTAGTGTATACGGTTCCGATACTGGATATTCAGTTCAAATACCAATTAGATACTTAAAAGTAACTTCCTAATAAAATAAAAGAGAGAAAAAATGGCAGGCATATTTAAAGAATTCGCAAGTAGTGATAAGGCTACTACAACTACTAATCTTCACGAAGCTATTCCGATTACCGGTACTATAGTTTCCGGAACATATAGCGATAATAATATCAAGAATTATTCGCATGCTATGTTTCAGTCAGTATATGATTATCCGTATCTAAGCTCATCTGCGAACCATATATTTGATATCACTATTGGATATTCACCCCGTTCTAGTTATTCATCTTCAGCGAATGTACAAAATGCAAAGAAGATAAATATTTATAATG
>Ga0208299_1002457_pt1 | contig 12494 bp, 18 predicted proteins | sample 15_taG_FD_184089 | JGI IMG/M metagenome (GOLD analysis project Ga0208299, IMG submission 184089) | Marine viral communities from the Subarctic Pacific Ocean - 15_ETSP_OMZ_AT15312 metaG (SPAdes) (version 2) | ecosystem: Environmental > Aquatic > Marine > Oceanic | place: Pacific Ocean | collected...
TTAAAAGTACATGATGAACGTTATGAACTTATCATGGATCTAGTCGAAGTACGTAAACATTCCTTAGTTGCCTTTAATTGGAAACATGAACGAGACCAATTAATAGAAAAAGCTGAGAAAAGAGGTATTACATATGCTGTCATCGATGGTGATGTAAATGTAAAAGAAAGAAAGAATGTAGTAGACAGATTTCAAAGTGGACATATACAAGTATTATTTGCCCACCCACAATCAGCCAGCCATGGATTAACACTTACCAAAGGGACTTCTGCAATATGGGCATCTCCTACTTATAATGCTGAACACTTTCAGCAATTTAATAGAAGAATACATAGAGCAGGACAAGATCAGAAAACTGAAACCATATTGATTACAGCACGCAATACCTGGGAAGAGGCGGTATACAGCAAACTGAATACCAAAATGGGTAGAATGGAGAACTTATTACATGTACTATGTAAACTATCCAACTAAAGTAATGAAAGATTTATTAGAGATGAGTCCAGACGCAGCTATTGCTGTAGAGGCTTTATCTCAACTTCCAAAAGCTACTTTAGCTACTGCCCTTGTATTTGCCATTGCTGAATCAATTACATTACAAAAACCCAACGATGAAAAAGAGACTGCTCTTGTGTTAGGCGCGGCTTCCATGGAAGCTATGCAACTAGCAGAAGGTATAGATGTAATTTTTAACAATACAAATGTAACAAGGCACTAATATGGAAAAAAACTTAGATGATTTAATGAACTCGCTTGCAGATTTTCGCGATGTTATAGCTACAACCGAACAAGGTTTAAAAGAGCTAAAACAAAAGAAGAATGATCTGGAAGCACAACTAATTGCTAAAATGGAAGATCAGGGAATTGATCGGACAGGCAATGATCGGTGTTCAGTTTCTATTAAAACAGAGACTGTTCCCACAGTAGAAGACTGGGACGCAGTGTACAAACACATACTCTCTACGGAGCAGTTTGAGTTATTACACAAACGCATGTCAGCTTCCGCTTACCGAGAACTTCTCTCCTTGGATATGGAACTCCCAGGAGTGAAACCCACGGACGTGATTCGTATTAATTACAGATCACGGTAATATTAACTATGAAATAAGGAAGAATAACTATGGTTGAAACTACAACTATTGACCTTGTATCCAAGGACGTTCCTTCTCATGTTTTAAAAGGCACTGGACTAGGTAATGAAGAAGTCGGTAAAGATCATCTTCAAACCCCTAGAGTTAAGTTACTTCAACAATTATCCAATGAGGTTGATAAAAACCACAGCGAATATATTGAAGAAGCTACTCCAGGCGACTTTATAAATAGCGTAACTAAAGAAAATTATGGCGTTGACATGTATGTGTTAAATGTCAAATTTACTGAGGATTTCGTTGTTTGGAAAAAACGTGAGATTGGTGGTGGTTTGGTAGGCAATTTCAAAAGCCTAGCAGAAGCTACCGATTACCTTACTTCAAATGATCTAGATGTCGATCAACATGATGTAATACAGACTCAGTCTCATTTACTCATAAAGAAAGACGCTAAATCAGGAGAACTAGGTATACCTTTCATAATGGATTTTGCATCTTCTAAGTTGCGTGTATCACGCTCTTGGAATTCACAAATCCAGACTAAAGGTGGTGATCGTTTCGCTTCTCTATGGAAAATGAGATCAGTTCAAACAGCTAACAAAGCTGGACAGAAGTTCATGAACTTAGCTGTCGACTTTGAAGGTTGGGCAACTGAAGACGATTACATAGAGGCTAAAAAGCTTTACGAAGCTCTGTAAGCATCTGCTTATGAATGAATATTCATTCATCAGGTCTATACACACAAACATCTCTTCGGATGTGTTTGTGTGGAAGATCGCAGACAAGTACCAAGGAGGGGTTCCCGATACATGGTATTCGGGCCCTTCTGGGTACATGTTTATAGAATATAAGTATATTAAAAATATTCCAAAACGTCCTACCACCCAAATAAAAATTGCACTTACGGAGCTGCAACGCACCTGGCTACGTACAGCAATTTCCCATAATCATCTTGCCTATATAGTTTTAGGCTCCGAAGCTGGTGTATACATTACTCAGGATCCGGATCTTAAGCATGTAATGCAAGAACAATTCATTTCCCAATGTATCCCTAAACAAGTTTTTATTAATAGAATAGAAAGGGTGTGCACGAGAGGGAAAACACTAATGGAGTAAATATGACTGAAGAAATAGATATGGTGAATTCACCTCCCCACTATAATAATAACCCAGGCATGATTGAGTGCATAGATGCTATACGAGCTATGTTATCAGCTGAAGAATATGTAGGTTATTTACGTGGTAATAGCCTTAAATATCGTTGGAGATTTAGATATAAGAATGGTATTGAGGACTTACAAAAGGCTGAATGGTATGAAAATAGGCTAAAAGAAGAAGTAAATAAATTAGACAAATAGCACAAAAACTGTAATATTATCAAAGCTATAGGCACTAAAAACTTAAAAGTGGAGGTTTTATGTGTAGATTAGCGCAACTAAAAGGGGAATCTGAGAGCTTAGCAGACAACCCCTGTATCGGCTGGTGTACTACCAGACAGTTCGGAGATGACCGCTGTAAAGGCTGTGGAAGGCTTGAAACAGAGGTACGTCAATGGGTTAGATATACTGATGTAGAAAAGAAACTTATCAATATCAGAAACGCTGGAGACGGTTATACCATTAGGCAATGTGTGCCTGTTGGTTGGAGACCTACTCCTGTGGGTGATATAATTCGAAAGTGAAAACGAGCATTAGATGAGTAAATCTAATGCAATACATTTAAAACATAGGAAAAAAGACATGAAGACATTATCATTTGCCTTCTTATCTGTTTTTCTTCTTGGTGGCTGTACAACCTTTTCAACAGCCATAGATGCAGGTAAAAAAGTTGGAGGCGCGATGGTTGATGACACTATAAGTGTTGCCCAAACTGCTATATCTTTACCTGTTAAAGCAGTAGGAACTGTAATCGATAAAATCGAGGAAGAAACAGAAGGACCTACAGTGGTAACTCCTGAAAAGGGACCCTCTCCTAAAGATAATTAAATAAACACTAAAGAAAAAAGGGTCCATTGCATCATGCAATAGACCCTTTAACTTTCTCATGGGAGGGAGAAAATCTTTACGATATGTAAACCCACATTTCTAGTGTTCCGGTTGCGACATCCCCCGCTGGGTCTACTTCAACAATGATATCAATTGTATCATCAGAAGTATAATCCACAGGAGCTACGTCAGCATCCATCTCATCAGAGGTACCACCCTGTCCTGCTGTTGAAGCAGCGATATACTTATCAGTATCTCCACCGTCACCAACACCATAGACTAAGTCTGTACCTGTATCTAAATCACTAGATTTGATTTTTACATCATGAACTGTTTCACCAGCAAAAACGTCAACCATTTGGTAAACGTCACTAGTATTAGGTGCAGCAGTTACTGAGTATTTGGCGTATCTAACACCTAAATTCCCATCAGGGAAAGGTTTAAATACTTGGTTGCCATTAATCTGATCTGAAGTAAATGTAGCCATGTTATTTTTCCTATATAATTGTTTAAAAGTACTTATGTACTATATTGAACATAAAGATTAAAATTTAATATGTCAACAATTATGGAGAATTAATTTGGCTACAATGGTCTACGTTAAACGTAGCAAGCTTCGCTATAATTATAAGAATCCTAGGAATGTAGAGTTTAAACAGGTGCCTATGGCTACTGCCTTTAATATGTGTCATCGCACCCAATCTGCTGGCTGGGAGCGGGCAAAAAAGGGTGAATATGAAGCGTGGCTAAAAGCCACAGAAAAGAAATAACTATTTAAAATAGTTATTTAATCTTTCCGTAATCTTATCCCCAATCCATAAGTATTTAGGGCCAGTATATGACCAAGCCTCATTCTCTGAAGTCTTAGGGTCATCTTTTATATACTGTCCGCTTTTACTACGGGTTCTTTTTTTAGTAGTTTTTGACATTACTTTCTCCTATTAAGTCTATTTTTTACCCGCGTTTTTATTGCGTGCAAATGATCTATTACTGCTCCGGCTCCTAACAGCAAGATTACCCCTACTATTGTTAGTAGGATTGCCATCAAGGTGGTGTATGTCTTTACCGTCTCCTTTAGATACCCTACCCGTTTTAATAGCTTCTTTACGAACTCTATTTCTTGCAGCTCTTCTCTTCTTTTGCTTATCTGTAGCATGATATTTAGCTTCCTGTTTATAATCTCTTTTATAATTCTCACTACTCGGCATCATTCTCTCCTATTAGATCTTTCCACCGTTTAAAGGTTTGAGTTTCATTATCCCAAAACCAGCCTAAATAACAATTATCCATTGGCTAATGGGTTATCACTAGTTTTTTCTAACTTCTCTACATCTTTCTCTAATGCTTTTATAGACACAGAGAGGCCTTCTAGTTGTGCTTTAATTGAATTAATTGATACAGCGTGTGCTTTCAAAGATATATTTATACCTTCATCAATTGATTTATTAATGTAACTTATTGAGGTGTTAATAGCTTCAAACCTTTTCTCAATATCTTGTAGACCTGATTTAGTAGTAGCTATACCAGTTACTTTGTTCTCTAGGTTCTCAAGCCTGTTGACATAGCCCGCCCCTGCGTAACCAAACCCTGCTAGTGTGCTTACAATAGTTGCTAAGGCTATTACTTGCCCTGCTTTTGATTTAAACCAGTCCATACTTATCTCCTATAAAAATTCTTTTGTAATCATTAAAAATATCCAAACATAGCATAAGACATATATTATCCTAATAGCTCCATCTATTATAATATTTTTCATCAGAGGTTAGGTTGTTGGTTAATCATTTCTCCCATTTTATTTAAACTTGTCCCTGCTAAATTATAAAACCCTGAAATGTTATCAGTCATATAATTATTAGCATATATAATTCTAGATTCATACCAGACAGGTTGAGGGGGTAACTTAGCTTCCCTATAGGCACTAAACCCTGGTACATAGCCTAATAAAGCAACTAAAGTGGATTCATCACTATATTGACCTGTATCTTCTTGTTCTTGTATAGATTGTTCTTGTTGTGTTTCTATCTTTTGAGAAACAATAGTACTTACTACTTCACCTACTTCAGATGGTGTTGAGACATCAGCTACGGCCGTGTCTATTTGTGTCTGCATGTCTTGAACTTGTACTTCTGCTATTGCCACCTGTGGCGAGTCATCAACCGTAGGCATAGGAGAACTGACAATGGATACATTACTAACAGTTTGTGTGCTTCCACCCATGCCACTAGTTGAACCCATATCCTGACTTAAACTTAATACTGTGTTGGTTTGTACTTGAGCAGTTTGTATTTGATCTGAAATACTGGGAGAACTGCTAGTACTGAAGCCCCCACTTGATGATGAAGAAGCTGCAACAGAGGCAACATTAGAAACCGAAGAGTTGCCCGCACTACTAGTATTACCTGAAATGGAGTTTTGGCCTGTAGCGCTAATTGTGGTACCCGCAGTGGTACCGCTGACACTGTTCATAGCAGTTTGCATTGTACTTGCTACTACACTTAAAGCAGTTTCCATATCCATAGAACTACCTTCTCTTTCGACAGTACCAACCAGTTCGACTTCTTCTAAGTCTTCTAGTACTACTTCTTCTTCGTTTGCTTCTGCGATCCACTCTTCTTCAACTATTTCTTCTTCGTAGCTTTCTTCTTCGGCTTCGACAAACTGTTCTTCAATAGTTTCTTGAGATTCTTCCATCTCTTCTTCATACCATTCATCAAGCTCTTCTTCATTTTCAAAAGCCAAGTAGTTATCTTCTTCTTCATAATTTAAGTCCTCTCTTAAAATTGTATCAAACTCATATAATTCAACGAGCTCCTCTGCATCGAGCACATCTACTGAGTCATTAATATACTCTAATTCTTCTGGAATGTCATAGTAGAGATCTTCAACGGTCATGTCATAAATGTCCATTTGCGTGTCTAAATCTTCCCACGTATTTAGTTGGGAACTATCCCAGTCTATCCAGCCCTCATCATTGAATGCTACATCAGTACCATACCATTCATCCACCTGTTCCTGCCCAAACTCCTCTAAATCTATTTCATACCATTCCTCATCAGTAAATTCCATTCCATAATATGGGTCATCATCAATCCAATAATCATCTTCATATCCATAATCAGTTGTATCCTCCACATAATAAGTAGCTACTGTGTCCTGAACATAGCCATTACAAGTTGGGGAGTACTGAGAATCTTCATCACATTGTTGAATACGATAAGCCGTATCATAATTTGGACAGGCAGTATCATATAAATCATTTAACCCACATTGTTGAGATAAATAAGCTACTGCGTAACCTTCACAACTGGAAGAATATAAATCATTTAATCCACATTGTTGCGCTAAGTAAGCTGCTGCGTAACCACTACAACTAGAATCATACAAGGCACTTAAACCACATTGTTGAGCTAAGTAGGCAGCTGCATAACCAGTGCAATCCGCATTGTATAAAGCACTTATATCACACTGTTGAGTGAAATAAGCTGCCGCATAACCAGAACAGTTGACCGAAGTTAAAGGGGCTGTTGCACACAGCGATTGGTTGGTGCCATCACCATATAAAGAACCTCCATCTTCCAATAAAGTATTCACTGCATTACTGCTGGAGTTCCAGTCGTAACTTACACAGGTTCCAGACACATTAGTAGTTCCTGTATTGCACTCATCAAAGAAATGGTATGTGTAAATCTGTGAGGTACTTCCTTGCTCTCCGATAAGGACATCATGTGTTTTAATATCCAATTCACCATAGCGATACTCATAAGTATTATTAGGATATAACCAGACTTCTATACTATTATCTGAACCACTTCTATTATATTCCCGCATTTTATACCAGCCAAAAATGGTGTAATCATCAAAAGCTTTAGCTTTCATAGCTGAACCATTATCTTTTATCAGGTCAGTCCAGAATGGAAATAGTGTATTTGTGTATTGTGGTAGTGGATCAGGGGTGTAGTCCCCACAATAACTGCCCGTCAGGTTAAAGTGTAGACAGCCATTGGTAGCCATTCTTGCTTGAGTATAGTCATTACCATAAAAGGTAAAAGTAAAACCTAAATTAAAAGCAGGAGAAACTGAATCATCATTTGAGCCTAATCCTGTAGAGCCCGATGAATTGGTTTGTAAATCGTATAAGTCTTGGTTAGCTTCGTAAATGTAATCAGCACTGAGGGTACTACAAGCAAGTAATAGACTAGTTATTATTAAATTCTTTAACACAAGTCTGCCTAGATTTTTTCCTGCCCTCTTCATTTCTGGTTCTCTTACATTTTCCTACACTTTTATCTTTATATTCTTTGTAGTCTGGTCGATCTTCTTTATTTTTACTCCAACCCTCTGCAGCTTCTTTACCAATTTTACCCATATAAGGACAGGGAGTTCCGGCATGTTGCATAGCTTTAAATACTCTAGGGTCTTGGCAAAGTATACCTACAGCAGCTACTTTCATTCCCGTGTCATATAAGTATTTACTTAACTTTAGCCTTTCACAGTTCTCATCTACTATAGTTTTACCTAAAGAGAAGCCTATCAACTGGCCTTGAAAAGCCCCAGATCTACCAGTCGTGCACAGGTCCTGACTGTAGCTCATAATTGAGGGGGCGATTGCCGAAGCCGGTGGGGCTTTACTGGTTATTTCTTGTTTGATTGTTTGTGTGGTATTGGACTCGTTAATATTCCGGTTCGTATTATCACTTACAGAATTATTGTTATTTGTATTGTTATTATTATTTGTGTTATCAGTTGTAACATTTGAATCAGAAGTGGACTGATTAATATTGGTATTGTTATTGGTGTTGGTATTGTCTGAAGTACTAGTGCTGCTAGACGTATTGTTATTTGTATTGTTGGACGTACTTGTGGATGTGTTAGTGTTGTTTGTAGTACTTGTGTTGTTTACGTTCTGATTAACAGTAGAGTTTACTGTACTTGATGACGTAGAAACATTTGTGTTTGTGTTGTTATTGGTATTAGTCGAGGTACTAGTAGCAGTACTGGTATTGTTATTGGTATTGGTAGCAGTAGCAGTAGAGGTAGTTACGTTTGTATTATCATTAGTATTGGTATTTACGCTGGTATTACTATTAGTAGCAGTCGTTGTAGTTGTATTTACATTTGTGTTGTTGTTGGTATTTGTGTTGTTATTGGTATTAGTATTTACGTTGGTATTATTATTAGTATTGGTATTTACATTGGTATTATTAGTAGTTGTAGTATTAGTTGTAGTTAAACTATTCTGTTCACAATGCTCTGTACCAGCAGTACAGTCTCCTGTTTGGTCTGCGATTGTTGCTGTTGATAAAACTCCTATTACCCCTAGTAGAATCCATCTACGTAAAGGGATAATCCCCTTCATCTATTTATTTGCCTTGCCCCCTATATTTCTTTCTAGTATCACGTTTATTACATCCGGCTCCATAGCTATTTGAGCTTGCCCCAATACTAGTTCTCTTTGTTTTACGTTTCCGCTTATTCTCATCATTATATAATGGAACAATCCTAAATGCTCTACTCGCTTTCCGCATTTTCGTATATTTTTTCCATTATTTCTTCAAATTGAAGCCTGTAATCTTCTCTTTTCATAAATGCCATGTCGTGTCTTACTTGGTGGAGACAATAAATTCTATAACATGCATCTAATTGGTCTTCTAAATAGAGAATCATTCTTTCGGGTACTTATCTTTAATCTCCGTGATTTTATCTTTCCAAGTAGTTGTTCCGTTTACTTGATCTTTATATAACATATCTAATTGAGTTCTCCAGTGTGGGTATTCTTTTACCCTTTTCTGTCTATAATCTAAAGTTTTATCTATACTTTGTCTGTAAAGAACGCCACCCTCTTCTACAATCTCAGTAATTTGGTTTTCTGAAGTACCAACTTTTCTTTCTTTTACTTCTCTCCAATTATCTCCAGGGCCCTGTGTGTCATATATAACATTCCCCACAACCTTACCATCTACCCATTGAACCCAAGCCATTATCTTACCCCCATTAAAAAACCTGTAGCTTCATGAAGCGTCATAGTAGCAACGTCTTGTTCCCATGAGCCATCGTGATTTGATCTATATTGTAGTCTAGCCTTTACTCCATGGTTAACATTTCTAGTACCATCAGCATCTGACCAAACCCCAGCAATAGAAAAATCATTGTAAGCTGAATCCACTGCTATCCAATCAATTAAGGATCTTCTTGTGTATGGGCCTGTATTACCAGCGGTAATAGCCTTACTAAAATATAAAGCTTGGTTTCCCGACCAACCAGATACGGGGGCTGTATCAGAGTCCTCATAATTGAAAACATATCCAGTAAACACATTATTAACTTCAACTAGGGTCCAATTTTCAATTTGCTTTCTAGTTGTTCCATCAGATACATAAACACTATTACCAGCAACTAACTCAGAGGTAAGAGCACTCATACCACCAGACTCACTATTGACATCTTGTATAAAAACATCCTTATCTATTGATAATGTGGCATTACTATTAGAATAGGTTGGGGTAAATTGTAAATAGTCATGATATACAGTACTTGCATCATACCCAGTACCATAAACAGAAATTAAATTACTTATCCCTATTACTACATTACCAGTCATAGCAGCATCAACTGCTACCTGCGTTATTGTTTTAAACAATTTAGCACCCTCAGCTGAGGTTGAGGTAGATTCCATAGTTGTTATAGTTTCTGTTTGGGCGCTGTTACTTGAGTCAGTACCTGTAATAACAAAACTTCTACCTATGTCTGCTGTATTATCTTTTGTAATAGTTACTGCCCTTGGAGTGGTAAGCGTTACGGAACCACCAGAAGCTAAAGCCCCATTTATAGTAAGATTACCCGCACCAGAAGGAGACTGTGAGGCACAAATACCATCATTATCACCAACTAAATCATTACCTTGTTCAACGGCTGTTGTCCCTACGGAATTCACATTCCAAACCGCCATTTCTATTTGAAGGTGATACCAAGAATTTTTATCTGTCTCTACTCTATTTACATTAAAATTAGCATATGGGGCCCAACCGTCTGAGTGGGTAGGCTTAGGTAAAGAAAGAGTTAAAACATCAAACCACCCAAAAACAGCGTTATTGGCCAGTCGATTATCAAAATCAATTGAACTAGCTAGTGATCCTGAAGTAGCTTTTGATACGTCACCACTAATAGAGTGTGCATATAAACTATTTATTTTGGCCTTTTCAAATGTACCTTCTCTTACATGTAGATTAGTTATTGTTGCATTTCTTATTTTTGCGCCCGTTACTGTTAGGTCATAAATTTTTTCTTCTGTTATAGCAGAAGTGGCCACCTTTAAATTAGTTACAGCTAAATTATCTATTTTTCCTTCTTCAATTGCAGCGTTTGCAATTGTTGCTGTATCTATAGCTCCATTTTTTATCCACCCTTGGTCAATATAAACACCAGCAGGTACTGTTTCACCGTTGAGGGTAGCCGTGCCAGTTTGAACAACAAAAGGTGTGTATTTATTACCACTACCACCATCTGCATTTTCACCTCCAGCTGCTGCTGCTCTAATGGCAAATTGATCCGCTTCAAAAATAATCTGCGTATTAGCATTGTTATTTTGTAGGGCATTACTACTATTAGCCATGATATACATACCAGCGATAGAACCATTTGCATTAACTGATAGACCATAACCAGCCTCCGCACTAGTACCATTAACCACTGCATTTGAAACTGTGGTTACACTTGCGCTTGTAGTAACATCTATAACTTCTTCCCAAGCAGAACCAGTCCATCTATGTTGTTTATTATCAGGAATACTGTTGGTATCAAACCAAAGATCTCCTGTACTTGCTCCTGAAGGTGGGTCATCTTGAGTATATACAGTAGCAGAGCTAGGAGTAACAGCAACCCAACTAGAATTATTTGCAGCTGTAGCTCGATACATTTTATTATTTTCATCTGTACGTATAAGAATATCCCCTACTGCAGTAGCAGCAGGAAGATTACTCGAAGAGCCATGTACAAAAGTTCTAGCCTTAATATCAACTTTAGCCTCTACATTGTTTAGTTCCGTAGAAGTAGCTTTCTGATCTTCTACGTCTACTCTAACTAATCTTTCATTAGCTATGGCAGCTGTTAGAGTTGTATCACTTCGACTATTAGAACTATTTAAACTTGCTATAAGAGCATCTATATCTGTTTTTATAGCTCCATCTCTTGCTTTTATCCAAGCATCGTTAGCTGCATTTCTAACATATATCTGGTCATCGTCTGTATCTAACCATATATCATTTACCCTTAAAGCTGAACTGTCTGCCCTTGTAGATGGTGCTGAGGCACTTCTTATAACTAAAGGGCCATCAGTAATTAATCCGGTAAGAGTGGTATATCCAGGTAAATCTGCTAGAGATTCAGTAAGGGCCCCCATTACTGCTCCTATATCTATAAGTGTAGTAGCATTAGCAGAATCAGAAAAAGGTCCTTTAACCCCTGAAATAGAGACGTGCCTCACCCAATAATAATAAGTATCGTTATAATCTACATTATCGGTATACACACCCGCTTGGGTTATATCAATAATAATGGCATCTCCCAGAGCATTACTGGTATGCCTATATATTTCTGTGTAAGAGAAATTACTAAATACCGTCCAGCCTTCTGTCCAAGTTAAAATAATTCTAGTAAAGGCCGCAGTCGCAGTAAAGTTAGTTGGTTTAGGTGGTACAGCTAAATCGGGTGGGTCTACAAACCAAGTAAAATCTGAATCTTGGTTAGGGTCATAGGGTCTATTAGTTAAATCTTTGGCTAAGCCCGAATCAATTAATTCTCTTAAAGTAACTGCCCTATCTCTTTGGTCCCCAACTCTCCCAAGCCTAATCTCAAGGGCCTCTTTCATAGCGGCCATCCATACTTTTATAGATGGAGAAGCATCAGAGGGAACAGCAGGCAGTTGTGGTACTTTAGTAGCGTCTAGAGTTCGTGGTTTATCTGGCATTATTATGTCTCACGTATTTCATCTATTGATTCAGCAAGACATAACTCATTTATGTTGAATTGGCTCTCAATTTGTACCTCCCATTCCTTAGCTACATTGCTAGGTAAACGCATAACTGACTCATATATAGTTGAATCACTTATTCCACTAGGTGTAGCTACTGCTAAAGTTTTTGTACCTGAGCTTTCTGTAACTGTCCCTGCATATATGAGTGTACCTTCAGCGTACACACTTACAGTGAATGGGTACCCTTCAGCTGTAACAGATACCCAAGCCATGCTTGTAGGTTTAGGGGTTACAAACTTTTTACTCTTCCATTTGAGTGTAGAGAGGGTATTACTACCTTGAAACTTAACTATTTTTCTATTAGTTGCAGTAGTATCAATAAGGTACAGCTGCCCTTCTTCTGGATCGTAGTAACCACCACGTGGGTCTGTAGTACTTGTTACTGTTAATGTA